>FZPS01000059.1_pt48 | contig 10224 bp, 10 predicted proteins | sample 1817821 | NCBI WGS metagenome assembly FZPS01 (sample SAMEA104158645, study PRJEB21678) | metagenome | place: Germany | collected 2015-04-21 | reverse complement strand
GATTATATCTAACTATAAAATTGCTTACTCCTAATCCATTTGACTCAATACCTTTTGCCATATTGTCTGTCATTATATAATTCCCTTTTTCATCTCTTATGAACAATTTTCTTTCAGTAAAAAGTAAAACACAAAGATAGATGTTTTTTCTATTTGAGAAAACAATCTTTTCTACATCATTTAAGATTAATAAAATCAATATATATTGTAGTTTTGCTACATTATTTATCTACCTTACCACAATTAAAGATAGATTCAATGAAGATAAGCAAAAATAGATTAAAACTCATCCGTTCATTAAATCAAAAAAAATATAGAGATCAATATAATATATTTTTAGCTGAAGGGCCTAAGTTGGTTGAAGAACTGTTGAAGGTACTACCTTGTCAATTTATAGCGGCAACACCCGATTGGCTGAAACATAAAAAGACATTAACAGCTCAAGAAATCGTTGAAGTTTCTCCTGAAGGACTTAAACAGGGAAGTCTTCTGCAAAATCCGCAACAAGTATTAGCCCTATTTGAAAAACCAAATCACACCATCAATCCGCAGATTATCAACAACTCTTTATGCCTTGCTCTGGACGATATTCAATCACCCGGAAATTTAGGTACCATTGTCCGATTAGCCGATTGGTTTGGTATTGAGGATATCTTCTGCTCTTACCATACCGCCGATATATTCAACCCTAAAGCTGTACAAGCCACAATGGGTGCCATCGCTCGAGTCAGGGTACATTATACCTCCTTAAAACAATTGATAAAGCCATTAAAAGATACTCCTGTTTTTGGAGCATTTTTAGAAGGCAAATCCATATACGAAGAAAATCTTCCAAATAAAGGGCTTATCGTTATGGGCAATGAAGGAAGTGGAATCAACAAGGAGATTGAATCGATGATTACCAACAAATTATATATTCCTAATTATCCCCAAAACCGAGAAGGCTCAGAGTCTCTAAATGTAGCCTTGGCTACTGCAATAATTTGTGCCGAGTTTCGGCGACAGGCTGTTTATGAATAAAATCAAAAGGGGTACAGAAATAAAGAGAATAAGAAGTCAAAGGAAGAATGATGGGTAACTCCGATAGCAACAGTTCTTTATTAATAAAGACAACATCTTCAAGTACATTTTCAGTCACCTGTTGTGAAGATAAGAGTAATACTCCGGAATGCAACCAGTGTGTGTAGGGGGTCTCTTTTTTAACAGAAGCTATCCTTATAGTCTGTTCTTCGTAATTTAGAGTAACAGCTACCTGACTATACCACCCTTTAGAATCTATAAAGAGTAGAGAAGAAGCCCAACTTTTAATTGGACTATTCACGAGTAGGGCTTAATTGTATGGATTCATCAGTACTCTTCTGCCCCCCAACCTCGTCTTCCAAAATAATCTGTTTCTGTTTCTCATTTTCTTGCTGATCTTGAATAGACCTTTCTCTTAAAGCTCTGGGATCACGCCTAATCACATTATCCTTATTAGATTCAGAAGAAGTTATAGTGTCTTTTCTCTCGACCTCTTTTAGTCTTAGCGTATCAGAGGGAACCGAATCAGACTCTATTGCTAAAGAATCGACAAATAAAGAATCTTGAGCGTGATATCGCATCAATGTGACATCACTAATGAAATACTCATTGAGTAAAGAATCATTTTGGGGGATATAAATAAAGCCTCTTATTTCTTTTAATGGACCTAATGTATCAGCATATACCATTAATGTATTTGTTCCACTATTCTTTATTTTACTTTCAACATAAACCGTAGAGTCGTTTTCATAGATAGCTTGTAAACTCATCATAGGATATGCAAATAAAGAATCGTATATAGGTACATCTTTAAATAGATAGTCTGCCATCCAAATCAAGGTATCTCTATTGTGAAAATTAGTATCAGAAGGAAGAACAAAGGTTAGTTTATTTTGAAAAGGAGCACTACTTAACTTATAGTTTTTACGCCAAGCCCAAACATCAATACTATCTCCTTCCTTGCTAATTAGAGGTTTATCATCACGAAGAGCTACAAGAACATCTATTGACTCTTTCTCTTTCTCTAAACGTTTGTTTACCTTTTCATATACACGAGCTAATAACTCCAAATTACGAGTATACCAAACCATTGAAGAATCGAAATCGGCTTGTGTTATGTGATGTTTCTTAAATACAGACTCAATATAAATGACTTTTTTATAGCGTTCATCATAGGGTATTTCATCAGCCATGGCCTTAGCTATATGATAGTCATGAAGGACATCCTCCATTTTCTGCTCTGACAAAACATCCTTGGGGATTTCTATTTTACAAGAAACAAAGGAAAGCAGAATAAAGAAGACTAAAATGTATATGCAGTTTTTTGCTTTCATTCCTCCTTTACTTTCTCCTTATCTCCTTTAAATTGTTTAGAGTAATAAGCTTCGTTGAGATACCTACTGTAGAAGATTAACAAAGCAAAGATTCCGCAAGTAATAGATGCATCAGCAAAATTAAATATAGGGCTAAAGAAAATAAAACGATTACCTCCTACCCACGGCATCCATTCAGGCCAAAAAGTATCTATTATTGGGAAATAGAACATATCTACCACTTTACCATAAAATAAAGATTCATAACCATTACCCGGATTAAAGCTGGCTATGTGAGAATAGGTACTTTCATCAAATAATACACCATAAAACACACTATCAATAATATTCCCAACAGCACCTGCTAAAATTAAAGAGATACAGATAATATACCCTGTCTTAAATTTACGTTTTATAATACGAGACAAATAGATACTTATGACAATTACAGCAATAATACGAAAAGAAGTCAAGAACAACTTTCCAAAAATTTCCATACCAAAAGCCATTCCGTTATATGAATACTTTCGTGTAAATACATTGAAGTTTTCACCCAGACTTTAATGATTTGATCAACAATAATTACTGAAAAAATAGTGAATAATGCCCAATGACTTTTCGTTATATTTTTTTTCATTTTGCTCTTCTACAATAAAACAAAAAGGTTGAGTATGATTTAAGTTTATTACAAATTAAACATTCTCAACCTTCTAAATTTAGTTTCAATTAAAATTCAGAAAATAAAAAGCTTATTTTCATTTCTCATTCTTTTTTGCTTCAATACTGAGCGTTGCATGTGGAACTACACGTAAACGCTCTGCAGGAATTAATTCACCTGTTTCTCTACAAATACCATACGTTTTATTCTCTATACGTACTAAGGCAGCCTGTAAATTATTTATGAACTTCAACTGACGTTGCGCTAAGCGTTGTGTCTCTTCTTTGGATAGCGCACTTGCACCCTCATCTATGATTTTATAGGTTGGCGAAGTATCGTCTGTTGAATTATTATCTATACCTAAAAGACTATCATTTAACAATTTATAGTCACGTTTCGCAAGTTCTAACTTTTCCATTATAATTTCACGGAATTCTGCTAACTCAGCATCGGAATATCTTGTTTTTTTTGCCATAGTAATCAAGTTTTGATCGTTAATAAATCTTCTATACTTTTTCAATAAATACATCTAATGAGAAGCTCTCAAAATCAATCTTCTCACCACCTTTTACCTCGTTAGCTAAGTCTAATGATATTGCTAATACTTGACCGCAAATATACTCATTATATTCCTGAATAGCTCCATTCGTCTCGGCGTTTTTAGATATTATTATTTTAATTTTATCTGTTATTTCAAACCCTTTGGCCTTTCTTATATTCTGGATTCTGTTTACGAGCTCACGGGCAATGCCTTCCTTCTTCAACTCATCTGTAAGGGTAACATCCAAGGCAACAGTAACTTTTCCTTCATTAGCCACTAACCACCCGGGAATGTCTTCACTAAAGATCTCTACCTCATTAAGTGTTATTTCTGCTTCTCCAGAATTTAAGGAAAGAACAATGCTACCCTTTTGTTCTAATTCGGTAATCGTTTTTTGATCTATAGCAGACATAGCAGCCGAAACCTCTTTCATTTGCTTTCCAAACTTAGGCCCTAGCTTCTTAAAATCACATTTTACCCGTTTCACCAATACGCCAGAGGCATCATCCACAAACTCTAGTTCTTTAACATTAACCTCACTCAATATCAGATCCTTAACAGCATCAATTCTGCGTTGCTGCTCAGCATTCAATATCGGTATCATTATTCGTTGTAATGGTTGACGGACTTTTATATTTACTTTTCTACGAAGAGCCAATACCATTGAACTCACTTGCTGGGCCAATAACATACGAGCTTCCAAGTCAGCGTCAATGAACTCTTCTTTTACCTCAGGGAACAAAGCCAGATGTACAGATTCCTCACAATTTTCTTTAGTTACTCTACCCAAATCCAAATAAAGTTGATCCGCATAGAAGGGAGCAATTGGGGCCATTAATTTTGCTATAGTTTCCAAGCACGTATATAATGTTTGATAAGCAGCTAACTTATCTTTAGTGAATCCTCCACCCCAGAAGCGTTTTCTATTCAATCTTACATACCAATTAGATAAATGATCGTTTACAAAATCTGATATTAACCGGCCTGCTTTTGTAGGTTCATAATCATCATAACAAGCACTGACCTCTTTTATCAAAGTATTTAACAAAGAGATGATCCATCGATCAATCTCCGGTCGATCTTCAACTGCTATCTCCTCCTGACTATAATCAAAACCATCTACATTAGCGTAAAGAGCGAAGAACGAATAGGTATTATACAACGTTCCAAAGAAACGTCGGCGTACTTCATCTAATCCATCAAAATCAAATTTCAAATTATCCCATGGAGCCGAATTTGTAATCATATACCAACGGACAAGATCCGATCCATACTTCTCTATGGTTTCAAAAGGATCGATGGCATTTCCCCAACGCTTCGACATTTTATTGCCGTTTTTATCAAGCACCAACCCGTTAGATATTACCGTTTTAAATGCCTTACTATCGAATACCATCGCAGCAATGGCATGAAGAGTATAGAACCATCCTCTGGTTTGATCAACTCCTTCTGCTATAAAATCGGCAGGATAAACCTCTCCGCTGTCTAACAATTCTTTATTCTCAAAGGGGTAATGGATTTGAGCATAAGGCATACTACCGGAATCAAACCACACGTCAATCAGGTCAGCCTCACGTTTCATGGGTTTACCACTTTCTGAGACTAAAATGATATCATCTACATAAGGGCGATGTAAGTCTATCTTCTCATAATTCTCAGCAGAATAATCACCGGGAACAAAACCATTTTCCTTATAAGGGTTAACTTTCATGAATCCGGCTTCCACTGCTTTTTCTATTTTCTGATAGAGCTCTTCCACTGATTCAATACAAAGCTCTTCTTTATGATCTTCTGTCCTCCAAATGGGAAGTGGTGTTCCCCAATAACGGGAACGACTCAAATTCCAATCATTTAAATTTTCAAGCCATTTACCAAAACGCCCTGTACCGGTGGATGTAGGCTTCCATTTAATCTCTTTATTTAATGCAATCATAGTATCCTTACACGCTGTGGAACGGATAAACCAACTGTCTAACGGATAATACAAAATAGGTTTATCCGTACGCCAACAATGAGGATAACTATGCTTTTGTTTTTCTATCTTAAATGCTTGATTGTTCATTTTAAGCATCAAGCTCAGAGATAAGTCAACCGTTTCATCTTTAGATGTTAAGGTGTCATCATATTCATTCTTAACAAAACGACCGGCATATTCTTTATATAAGTCTACATTAACGTGTTCTTCTACAAATAACCCATCCATCTGATCGATAGGATAAAACTTACCTGTCAAGTCAACCAAGGGGCGCAACTCTCCATAAACATCCTTAATTTGCAAAGGAGGAACACCTGTTTCTTTAGCTACTCTCGCATCATCCGCACCAAAGGTTGGCGCAATATGTACGATACCTGTACCATCCTCTGTAGACACAAAATCGCCGCCAATTACGCGAAAAGCCCCATCAGCAGGTTTTACCCATGGAATTAGTTGTTCATACTCCATTCCTACCAAGTCCGAGCCCTTGTATTTTGTTATGACTTCATAAGGCACGACTTGACTTCCCTCCTTATAATCTCCTAATGCCAGTTCTTTAGCCTTTGGATGGAAATGAGCACCGACTAAAGCCTCAGCAAGAACCACCGTAATCGGTTTTCCTGTATAAGCATTATAAGTCTTTATTACTACATAATCAATATCAGGACCTACACAAAGAGCTGTATTTGAGGGTAAAGTCCACGGTGTAGTGGTCCAAGCCAAGAAATAGGGTTCTCCCCATTCCATCATTTCAGCCTTTGGATTCTTGATTTTAAATTGTGCTACAACAGTGGTATCCTGTACATCACGATAGGCTCCTGGTTGATTCAACTCATGTGTACTCAATCCAGTTCCTGCAGCCGGAGAATAGGGTTGTATGGTATAACCTTTATAGAGATAACCTTTTTTGTAGAATTGTTTTAATAGCCACCAAAGAGTTTCAATATAACGATTATCATAAGTAATATAAGGATCGGTCATATCTACCCAGTATCCTATTTTATACGTTAAATCTTCCCACTCCTTTGTATATTTCATTACTGCTTTTCGACAAGCAGCATTATAATCTGCAACAGAAATAACCTTGCCAATATCTTCCTTTGTTATTCCCAATTCTTTTTCAACACCTAATTCAACAGGCAATCCGTGAGTATCCCAACCGGCTTTACGCTTAACCTGGAATCCTTTCATCGTTTTATAGCGACAAAAAACATCTTTAATGGCACGAGCCATCACATGGTGAATACCCGGCATACCATTGGCAGAGGGAGGTCCCTCGTAAAAAACAAATGAAGGACAACCCTCACGCTGTGTTGTGCTTTTTGTAAAGACATCAAGCTCATCCCACCTCTTAAGAACATCTTTGTTTACTTGAGAGAGATTCAGCTGATTATACTCATTAAACTTTTCACTCATTTCTTTTTACTGTTTTTTTGTCGTATAATATAGGGTGAAAACCCAAAGAATAATACTATCTAAATATTTTAAGGGGCAAATTTACAAAAACATTTGCTTTATACATAAAAACTTATGAATTAAAATCAAAAGGAAGAAATGAGGGAAAGACTCTTAAATACAACAGATTAAAATTGATTCATGAAATAAAAAAATCCAGATTGGATTAGAGAAAACTAACATTACATCCTTCAGAATTCTTCTGTGAAGAATTCATAAAAAACGAACTCTATAAAGGCAAAAAAACAGACAGATTCATTTCCTTTCTAAAGAATTCAGTCCTCTTCTTGATGTTCTTCATTTTTTATCGTTCCCTTAATCATAGGAACAAAAATAAAGGTTTCAAATCTTAGACGATGAAAATCATCTTCTGTTAATCGATCAATAGCTGTCATAACCTGCCCCATTTGCCCACCAATAGGCAAAACCATTCTTCCACCTATAGCTAACTGACTAAGCAAATGAGTAGGCACCTCTTTTACTGCAGCAGTTATCAGTATTTTATCAAACGGAGCATATTGAGGCAATCCTTCATAACCATCTCCAAAAAAAAGATGTGCCTGATAATTTAAAATTGCTAAGATTCTCTTGGCTTTTAAATGTAAACTTTCATAACGCTCTATACTATAAACCTCTTTAACTATTTCACAAAGAATAGCTGCTTGATAGCCAGATCCCGTTCCAACTTCCAACACTTTATCTTTTTCCTTCAGTTGCAATAACTGAGTTTGGTAGGCAACCGTAAAGGGCTGAGAAATAGTCTGCCCTTTATCTATAGGTAAAGGTTTATCGTGATAGGCCTCCTCGTAGAGTATCTTTTCCACAAATAGATGTCTTGGAACAGTAGCTATTGCACGCAGCACCCTATCATCTGTTATACCACGGAATCTTAATTTCTTTGCCAATAATTCAGCGTCTTTTTCTCTTGGGTTTTTATCATCCATAAACTTGTCCTTATGTACACTCAATAGCCATATCAAAAGCCATTTAAATATAACAAAAAAGGGTGATTTATCAAGTATGAGAGGATTTTTATTCCTTATTCCCTCTCCACAGAACAATGCAAACAAATCAATAGAAAGGTCTTAATCTATACACCAGACGCAAGGTTCTTTCCATTGTACATATAAAAGCCGATCAAATGGACTTGGTTTTACCGGAGAAAATCATAAGGCAACAAAACTTACGGTATGGGATTAATTAGATTCTTTTTTCGGACTGTTTTTCTGGCGTTGCATTTTTCTAAACAGATAGGGCTCCACGGGATTCTTTTCACTCCATATATTCAATCGTTTATCCTTTGCTTCCTGTTCCAAATTGGCATAAACCGGATTTTTGTTATAATGCTTATAATGCCAGGCCAATCCATTGGCTAACAGTAATTCATTAATATTCTCTCCATCTTCTGTAACTACCACTCCTAAGATTCTGCCATACTGGTCTTTTTTGTTATAATACACAGATACATTTTTGTTCCCGATTTTATCTCGAACAAATTGGGTTGCTTTATTACCGTAAGCTTGTTTTTTCTCCGGACAATCTATCCCATCCAATCTCACCCTATGCTGCGTTTTATCCTCGTCGAGTAAAACTACGGTATCCCCATCACTAATACGCACGATTAAGCCGTTTATTACTTGACTGTATTCAGAAAAAGAGGTATTGGTATGGGTTGTAGCTTTTGATTCTTCACCTAATACAACTTGAATTACCCGTGTAGTATTGTCGCTACGGACAACCAGAATGGAATCACCTTCCTTAACAATGGGCATCCCATTTTGATTGGCTATCCCCTCGATGGAGTTATATTCTTTCTTTGATTTTCTTAATTGAGAAGCCTTTCTGCTTATTTTTTGCGAAGTAGTGGAGGACGTACAAGAACTTCCTGCGACAAGCAATAACAACAATGATAAAAAGACTATTTTTCTGTTTTTATACATCTATCTATTTTTTGAAGGAGATTGGGAACCCACCCCTTTAATTTATAAAACTTAGCCCTAAAGATAGAGTTATTCATAGAGATACAAAAAATTAGATCATAGATTCCCTCTTACTTCTCAAACCCAGAGATTCAACTTTCCTATTTAAAGTTCATAAACAACAATCCCCTTATGCAGATATATGATGCATAAGGGGATTGCTTCCTCTAATAAAGCTTTATTAAGCCTTAATCAATGGCTGCTAAGATATTCAGAAACACTTGCTTCGGTTTCCTTCATCGCCTCATCTCCTTGAATCCAGTTTGCGGGACATACCTCGCCATGCTTTTCAACGTGAATCAAAGCATCCACCATACGAAGTACCTCATCAACATTACGTCCAAAGGGCAAGTCATTGACCAACTCGTGACGAACAAACCCTTTTTTATCAATCAAAAACAATCCTCGTAGGGCTACCGGATTTCCCTCACAAACTAAATTACCTTCTTCATCATAATCATAATCGGCTGCCAAGACCCCATATCGCTGAGCAATTGTTTTTGTAAAATCAGCTACAATAGGATATTTAATACCCTGGATACCTCCCTCATGCTTTGGCGTATTCAACCAGGCATAATGCGAGTATTCTGAATCAACCGAACATCCTACAACCATCGTCTCTCTTTTGTGAAATTCCTCTAACTTATCCTGAAAGGCATGAATCTCTGTAGGACAGACAAAGGTAAAATCCTTAGGATAAAAGAAAAACACAACATATTTTTTATCTATGAATTGATCTAAAGAAAAATCTCCTACAATTTTACTTCCATTATAAACTGCCGGTGCATCAAATTTCGGCGCTTTCTTCCCAACTAATGTCCCCATAATGCTTTTTTATATTTTAATAATTAATTCTTTCCAAATACAGGCCACAGGCTTCCGCTATATTTCCAGTTCGATTTCGTTGTTTTGATAATATGATTTCTGGAATACTTTGAGCCTCAATCTCTCCTAGACCGACTCCCACTAGGGTACCTAGCATCCAACGAGCCATATTGTAGAGAAAGCCATCCCCTCTTATTCGAATGTTGATAAAGCCCTCCTCTTCATTTATCTCAATGGATAAAATCCTTCGAACCATGGATTTTTTCTTGGATTTTGCATTGGAAAAAGCGGTAAAATCATGTTCTCCAATAAAATGCTGACTTGCCTCTATCATTTTCTTGACATCTAATTTTTCAGGAATGTGCATACTGTATTTGCGCATAAATGGATTGGAATGCTCCTGGTTCCAAATCTTATATAGATAGGTTTTTGATTTGGCATGATATCTGGCATGAAAT
>FZPS01000048.1_pt310 | contig 10226 bp, 10 predicted proteins | sample 1817821 | NCBI WGS metagenome assembly FZPS01 (sample SAMEA104158645, study PRJEB21678) | metagenome | place: Germany | collected 2015-04-21 | reverse complement strand
ATTACTGCCTGAGTATGCACCAAATTACTCTGCTCTTAGAACAAAGGATCCTGCTGTACGAAGAGACACTACCACCGACAAAGGCCGCGTGGTATCGCTCCGTCCCATTTATCCTGTTGAAAGACAGCCCACCTATTCCGGACCAGTATTCCGTCAGGATCTGCTTGATAAAGCCGGTTATACAGGGGAGCTTATAACTCTTGATGATTGGTACAATGCGCTGACAGCTCTTAAGAATGTTGTAGATAAAGAGCCGTTATACTTAGTAAACAGATCATATCATGGTATGGATATGGACATTGCTACTGCATTCAATGTAGCACTCACACAAAGCGGTTATATTCAGGTTGATGGCAAAGTTGAGTATACATTTATCTCTGATGGTATGAGAGATTATTTGAGAATGATGAATAAGTGGTATTCAGAAGGGCTGATCGATAAGGATTTTGCCTCAAGGACCAACAATATGCGTGCTGACTACTCTGATATACTCAGCAACAACCACGCCGCATTCCAATCCGTATTTACTTACATAGATAACTATGAGAGCCAGTCACTAGAAGATGGGTATGAGCTAACTCCTGTCCGTCTACCAGTAAGACAAAAGGGAGATGTACGCCATATTTGGACTATGGGAGGCAGGATGAATGCTGGTGTTACGACCCTGTTCCCAGATTGCGAACACCCTGAGATCCTGTTAAGATGGTTCGATTATTTGTACTCAGAGGAAGGAGCTTTACTCTATAACTACGGTGTAGAGGGACAAGGACATACAATAATAGACGGGAAACCGATGCTTTCCGAGCTCGTTGTTGCAAACCCGGATGGTATAGGAATGAGTCAGGCACTAAGCCTTTATACTTTCCCTGCACCATTCCCCGGTGCTCTCGACTGGAGACGTGAGTTCACAAATTACATGTCCGAAAAATCGATCAATGCAAACTTCCTATGGACAGAGGATGCTGATCTCGCATATGAGCTATCCGACTCTGTCACTATGACTCTGGATGAAATGAGTGATTACTCCGCAAGACATAGTGATATCAATACATATGTTGTTGAGTCAGTCCCGAGATTTATTATGGGTGAGCTCTCCGTTGATGACGACTGGGATGCATATATTGCTGAAATCAAAAAGATTGGCATTGACAAATGTCTGGAGCACTGGCAGAACGCATATGACAGGTACTTAGCCCGCTAATTTTGAGGCGTGATAAAGCATCCTAGAGAAATAGTAAGTAAAACGTTTTAAGGCGCACCTTAAGTTACCTTAAGGTGCGCCCGAATATTACTCTTTGACTGAGTTAGCTGAGTTAGATTCAGTTGTTCGATGATTAATCGGAGTAGTGTATGCCGGTAAGTGCGTCCATATCATATTTGCCAAGCTCACTTACATACTTCTGGGGGCTGATCCCCTCGTGTTTTTTGAATAAGCGGGAGAAGTAATATGGGTCGGAATAACCCGACTGCAAGGCAATCTCCTTGATGGTCCTATTATCGTGATAGAGCTGAAATTGCCTCTTTGCGTATTCGATTCTGAGGTGATTCAAGTAATTGACCGGCGTATATCCGGTGTGGCTCTTGAACAGTTTTCGGAAATAGCTGCTGCTGTACCCAGTCTTTCGAAGCTCGGAGTTTATATCGAAGTCGCAGTTTGAAATATTTTCGGCCAATCTACTTTGAAATGCTTCAACACTATCATTTCTCTTATATGCAGATGCGCTCCAGCTCACCATGAGCTGATATAAAACATCCCCCAGAGCGCTGATTATCGATTTTGCATTGGGTATTTCCTTCAGCTGTGTGTCGTATGCAAGGAGAAGTAGGTTAAGGAAGGTTTTGTTTACGTCATCTTCGAAATACCCCACCTCAATACCGTCGATTGCACTGAAATCCTTAATAAAGATCGACGCGTCGATGAAGCCTTTTTTTGCAGTTTTGCGGTGTAATGTTTCAGGTGGTATATAGAAAATGGTGCCCTCCCGGAAATCATACTCCTGTTCATCTATAATAGCGGTGCCCTCTCCGTAAAGATTGTATATGATCTCCCAGTATCCATGCTCGTGGAGAGGATATGTATAGTATTTCTTAGTGGATTTGTTTACCAAAAGTATCTCCATACTCATATCACACCTTTCCGCCTTTGATTATAGAATAGCCTAAAAAGAGTGTTTTGTCCATCAATTAATCTGTTTGGACTATTTCAGAGGTGATGCTTAGTTGATATAATGAGACTGCATTCATAGCATGAAACAACATACTGTATTGTGCAACTTTAGGAAACCAATTACCATGGCTTGGACGTAACAAACCGTTATGGAAACGAAAGGAGACATTTATGCAAGAACCAATCAAACTACTTAAGCGTACCTCGATGGGGCTTGGCGCCAATGCACCTAAGTTCGATAAGATGGAGGATTTCACACGTGGTATGTCGCGCTACAATCCTTTGTTGATGCACGATTATGGTCGTAATATTTACCACAAGGGGGAAAAAATCGGATATGCACTCGATGTCCGGATCTGCGGATACCGCGGTCTGCCCATTAATGCAATATTGCAGCTCGCATTTGAGGTAGACGGAGAGTGGATACCTGATGAGTGCAAGCATATTTGGTATGAGGGTAAAAAATATAAGTTTTCCGACATCGGAGCCGACAAGTTCGATAACAACTGGTACTGGAAATATACCGACTATCTAAGAGTCTTTTTCGAAATCCCCGGAGGAATAGAACAGGGTATTCACCGCGTAAAGTATGGTCTTGCCTTGAGAGACCACTATTCCAGCGTGGCTTATTGTGAAAAAGACGTAACAATTGTATAGAGGAGGGACTGCAATGAAGACGAATAACCCAATTAAACTAGGCGTTTCACTATATAGCTATCAAGAGGTTTTCTGGCGTGGGGATTTGGATCTGGAAGGTGTGCTCACCGCAGCTGCCGGTGCCGGAGCCGAGGGTGTAGAGATATTTGGCGAGGCAATGATCCCATCCTTTCCGCATATTACTGACGAATTTCTGTACAAGTGGTTCTACTTGCTAGATAACCTAGACCTTGAACCAGTATGCTACGAGCATTTTGCAGACCGCCGCTATTGGAAGGATACCTCAAGGTACTTAAGCGATGACGACGTATTTGACCTGACAGTTCATTACTTGGAGTCAGCCAAAAAGCTTGGCTGCAAGTTCATCCGCCTAAGTCACGACGGCCACAACGGCAAGTTTATTATGAATGACGCCCACTCCCACACAGTGGTAAATGCTCAAATATTTGAGCGTCTGCTGCCAATTGCCGCAGAACTGGGTGTAAAAATGGCTCTAGAAGTCCACGGCCCCGGTCTGTTGGAGGACGGTGGAAACGATGATTTCCTCGAGGCACTGGATCGTACCGGTATTTATGAGGGTGGCGGGCTGATGCTTGATTTCTCCGGGTGCTTCCGTGACTGTTCACCGATGCAGGTAGATGCAATGGTAAGCAGAGGTGGAAATCCTGAAATCATCGACTATATCCGCCGTATGAGCCGTAAGGCCTACACCTTTGATGGCAATAACGAAGTCGACTGGGACGAAGTTGAAGCGAAGGTAAAGGAAATGGGCGGAGGCAGTGTCGAGCTGGACTTCCTTAACGGTCCCAAGGGCAGGAGCTTTGGCGGGGTTCGTAACAGACTTATAACACCTCCTGAGGTCGTTAAAGAGTACGCATCACAGCTTATCTATATCCACGGGAAAGCACACTGGATAAATGAAGACTGTACTTGTGACGAAATGGACTATCCAAGATATCTGCAGGCCCTCAAGGACGGGGGATACCGTGGTTATATCTCTACAGAATATGAGGGACAGAGGTCTGTGCCCCATACGATAAATGAGGTTGAGCTTGTTCGCCGTCAACACATACTCATGAGACAATGCCTTGGATATTAGGTCGAAGGTGTTGACTGGATAGTAAATCTATCGAAATAGGAGATTATTGAGGAGGAATATCACAAATGTTTGACAATTTTCTGATTCGTAAGGACAGCCTTAAGAATGTCGTTGAAGATGGGAAAGTAGTCGGGTTCAAGTTGGGTGTCAGAATAGCGGATTACCGTGGACAAATCCTCTCACTCCACAATGGATACTACATTAAAGTGGACGGCGTAGTGTACCCGAGAGAGGTACAGAAATTCGAAATCAACGGGAAGCCGCCTCGCACTTTTGAGGAGTTGAAAACCTGTTACTACGAGCATTGGAACTATGATGACGAGGGTACACTCTATGTTGAAAAAGAGGGTGGACTGGAACCCGGTGTCCACATAATCGAATTCCAGCAGTCCATACTCAATGCATACGGATACCGCCCGACCGATGAGGAGTGGGTGAAGAATCCGCCGGTTCCTGGTTCTGGTGCCGGAGCAGGCAAGACCTCAAACATCGTAACCTACGAAATTGAGCTGACGGAGTAAGGAAGGAGAGTTAAGGATGGGAATCAAGAGAGGCGTTTCGCTATATAGTTACCAGCAGGAGCAGTTCTTCAAGAGAATGGACCTCAGGGCCCAGATCAAAGAGGTACGAGAATCTCTAAACACCGACGGAATTGAAATAATCGATCAGCAGACCATCAGAGATTACCCAAATCCCTCAGATGAGTTTGTGGATAATTGGCACGCGTTGATGGACGAGTTCAACATGAAAGCGGTTACCATGGACGTCTATATGGATGTACTGCAATTCCGCGACCATGTAATGACACACGATGAGTGTGCTGAGCGTCTGATCGGTGACATTAAGCTTGCAGCAAGGTTAGGGTTTGAGAACGTCCGTTGCCTGTCTGCGGTGCCTCTTGATGTAATGATCAAGGCATTGCCAACTGCTGAAAAGTACAATGTTCGCATGGGCAAAGAGATTCACGCACCTAACCCGATCGACGGTAAGCTCGTAAGTGAAATTGTTGAGTATGTCGATAAAACAAACACAAAGTTTATCGGGCTTGTCCCCGACATGGGAGTATTTCAGTTCCTTCCGAATAATCCCTCGCTCGAATGGAGTATGCGCCACGGTGCATCCAGAGAAGCTGTTGAAATAGTTAAAAAAGCATGCCTCATGAAGAAGAACGAGGACGAGGCAAGACAGATGATCCTCGAAGGAATCCAGAATCCCACCGATGCAGATCTCTCTTTGGCATTCCAGGTACATATGCTGTCCTATTCAAACCCCGCAGATATCGAGAAGCTTGTCCCCTATATCGTGAGCATCCACGGCAAGTTCTACGAGATGACGGAGATTGAAGGAAAGCCGGGCCAATACGAGGATAAGAGTATAAACTATGCTGATACAATTGCAGCGCTGAAAAAGGGCGGATTTGAGGGATATATCAACTCCGAGTATGAAGGCCAGAGGTATCAGCAGGATCGCGGTATGGAGTATCTGGCGGATGAAGTTGAAGAAGTGCGCCGCCATCATGAGATGCTTGCAAGACTCATAGGCGAATAGTACCTTACAAGCTGAATAAGTGGGATGATCCCTTTCCATTTCCCATTTATTCAGCTTGGGACAATTAATCCTGGCAGAGTAGAGTAGAATCTGTTATGACCCCAAATTCAAGCTGACTGACACACCAGTTTGCAATCGATCAAGACGCTAGATTGCATCTGTTAAGCTCTTAAAGGGGGTAGGACATGAAAATATTATTAATTGGCGGAACTGGCAATATCAGCTCATCCATTACTAAGCGTTGTCTCGAACAGGGACACGAAGTTTTCCTCCTAAATCGGGGAAACAACCGTGAGCTTGAAAAATATGGGGCGAAATACATCATTTGTGATGTAAATGACACCGATGAGATGAAGGAAAAGGTCGGTGGTGTCCACTTTGATGTTGTTGCCAACTTTATTGCGTTTTCGGAGGAGGCTGTAAAGAGGGATGTCGAGCTATTCCATGGAAACATTCGGCAGTATTTCTTTATCAGCTCCTGTACGGTTTACCAAAAGCCATGCTATACAACGCCAATTACGGAGGATACACCCCTAAAGAACCCGTATAGTGCTTATGCAAGAGGGAAAATTGCCTGTGAGATGTACCTGCTTGACCGCTACCGCGAAATTGATTTTCCAGCGGTCATTGTAAGGCCCTCGCACACATATGGGGAGAAAAAACTTGTTGTGGGCCCACTTATGGGCTGGGGCGTTCCCCATTGGACACTGGTTGACCGTATCCTAAACAGTCAGCCGATTGTTGTACATGGAACAGGAAGATCCTTATGGACTGCAACGCATAGCGATGATTTTGCATATGCGTTCTGCGGACTCATTGGCAATATGAAAACTATAGGGCATCAGTTCCACATTACAAATGATGAGGCGATGACATGGGATATGATCATGAATACTTATGGGTGGATTCTCGGGATTGAACCAAAGATAGAACATATCCCTGTAGATTTTATTTCCAAAGTGTACCCCAATCTACGTCTAGGTATTTATGGAGATATGGTTGAGAATGGTGTATTTGATATCTCAAAGATTCAAAGTTTTGTTCCGGGATACCGAACCAGGGTTCCGCTGAGAGACGGGCTGCAGCGTTCGATAAAATGGTATATGGACAATCCCGAGCAGCAGATAGTAAGTGAAGAAAACAACGCCATGATGGATAATCTCATTGCATCCTGGAATAGATGTAAATGGGACTAACATATTATTCCAAGTATGTGTAGAAAGGAATGAGTTAATGTACGACAAGCATATTTTAACCGATGAGGGTTGCCGTAGTATTTGGGAGCGCGGTAAGAAGGTTGGTTATTGCGTAAACATCAAAATCAACTATTACAGGGGGCTACCGCTAAGCTGTATTGAGGAAATAGCTCTTAAAGTGGATGGAGAGGAAGTCGATCCTGAAACAATGCTAGTGCAGCATAACGGAAGAGAGTATCGCTACCTGGACCTCCTCACTGATGATTTCCCGACAGATGTCTATTGGATCTTCGGAGAAAAACTTCGTGTTGTTGTTCAAAAAGAGGGTGGAATTGAGCAAGGACGTCACAAGGTTGAGTTAACACTGAAGACCAGGCGTACCTACACGCCCACTATGGTTTCAACTTGCGAAAAGATACTGACTTTTGCATAAATGGAGGCTAAATTAATGAAGACGAATAGTGACATAAAGCTTGGTGTTTCGCTATATAGCTACCAGGATAACTACTATTTCCACAAACATGATTTGGAGGGGTGCCTAGCAGCTGCTGCAGGTGCAGGCGCAACAGGAATCGAGATATTCCCCGAAGCTATGATCCCTGAGTGGCCATATATTAGCGATAGTTTTATTGACAGATACAACGGCATGATGGAGAGATACGGTCTTGAAACCGTATGTGTAGACCATTTCGCTGACAGAGCGATGCATAAGAACAAGCTATTGACTGACGATGAGCTTCTGGAGCGCAGTATATGGTATATCAAAGCTGCAAACAAGCTCGGAGCAACTCACATACGCCTTATGCATTCTGCGCATCTGGGCAGGCTGTTGTCCATGCCTGGCCATGAGCCTATTGACCTGGTTGGTCCCGAACTTGCCGGTAGACTATTGCCGTACTGCCAAGAGTATGGAATCGTTATGGCTCTGGAATGCCATTCACCCACAAGTGTTGATGATCCTGTGCAGCAAGCCTACCTCGAGGTTGCTGACAAGATGGGATTGTCGGAATATATCGGTTTGCAGGTAGATTTCAGCTCTTATGAGTACTGCATAAGCACTGCTGACGTTGGTATGTACAGCAGGCAAGGTGTGAACCGCGATTTCCTAGAGCTCATTCGTGAAAAACAGAGAGAGGCCTATTTCTCAGGAAAAGAGTTTGTTTTCGAGGAAGTGGAGCCTGAGCTTAGGAAGATTGGCTTTACCGATGAGGATAAAAATTCCCTCAGGTTTGTGTTGAGACATAGAGCACCTGCTTCATATGAGAAGCTTAAGGAGTTCGCTTCACAGGTCGTATATGTTCACGGCAAGTTTTACGATATTGACGAAGACGGCCAAGTCGATAACATGGATTATCCCAAGATATTTAAAGCATTGATCGATGGTGGGTATAAGGGATATATCTGCAGCGAGTTTGAAGGAAACCGCCGCATGAACGACGCCGGATGGTGCGATGAGATTGAGTATGTCCGTAAGCATCACGTACTCATGAGGAAGTGCCTGGAGATGTATAAATAACTATACAGGCCAGATCCAATCTCAAAGTAAATAAGTGGGAACTTTAGAGTTTGTTTCCTATGCAACAAGTTCCAGTATTCGCAGGAAGATTGGGCATAACATACAAATATGAGGCGCGTATTTTGTGCTAAAGGGAAAAATGCAAAAAATATGTTGCTTTGACTGTCTTCAAATGGTAAACTTACTCTTGCCTGTTGCGTTTTTGATTCATGAAAATGGACAGAGCAATAAAAAACAGAAAGGGGTCTTATTTTTGAAAAAATTACTCACTGTCTTGCTTGCACTTGTCATGGTGCTTGCTCTCTTCGCGGGCTGCGGAAAAGATTCTCCTGAACCCTCAAAGGCACCAGTAGATCCTAAACCCAGCTCTCAGCCTGTCGATTCACCCAGCGATGACGAGGGGGATGACACCGAAGATTCTATGCTCCCAATCGTTGACGAAAAAATGGAGTTCGAGATGTTTGCCACTGTTTTCTTAGCTGAGCAGATGGTCGACCTGAATGACGGCTATGCATTCCAAGAGCTTGAGAACAGGACAAACATACACATAAAATGGACTATTCCTTCTCTCGCCAGCGGTGCTGAGCAGTTCAACCTAATGCTCATGTCGGGAGACTATCCTGATGCCGTACTGGTTAACCAGATGAGTTCTTGGGTGGGCGGACTTGACGCAAACGTCGACGACGGCTTCATCCTCGATATTACCGATCTAGTACCACAGTATGCACCGAATTACAATGCGCTTAGGACAAAAGATCCTGCAGTTCGTAGAGACACAACCACCGATCTTGGCCGCGTAGTATCACTCCGTCCAATTTATCCGGCTGAAAGACAACCTACTTACTCCGGACCTGTCTTCCGTCAGGATCTGCTTGATAAAGCTGGTTACACAGGCGAGCTTGTAACTATTGACGACTGGTACAATGCTCTGACAGCTCTCAAAGCAGTAGTTGATAAGGAGCCATTCTACTTTGTTAACAGAACATATCACGGTATCGATCAAGACATCGCTACTGCATTCGATGTTGCAACCACCCAAACTGGATATATCCAGGTAGACGGTAAAATTGAGTATTCATTCATTACTGAAGGCATGAGAGAATATCTCAGAACTATGAATAAATGGTACTCTGAAGGCCTCATCGATAAAGACTTTGCTGCAAGGACCAACAACATGCGCGCTGACTATACCGATATACTCAGCAACAACCATGCAGCATTCCAGTGTGTGTTTACATACATTGACAACTATGAGAGTCAGGGAATGGATCCCGGATACGAGCTTACTCCTGTCCGCCTCCCAGTAAGACAAAAAGGAGATAGCCGCCACGTTTGGACGATGGGTGGAAGAATGAACTCAGGCGTTACAACACTATTCCCCGATTGCCATAATCCTGAGATCATGTTGAGATGGTTTGACTATCTGTACACAGAAGAAGGCGCATTGCTCTTCAACTACGGTCTAGAAGGACAAGGTCACACAATAGTTGACGGCAAGCCGATGCTCACTGAGCTTGTTGTTGCAAACCCAGATGGTATAGGAATGAGTCAGGCGCTGAGCCTCTTCACATTCCCAGCACCATTCCCAGGTGCTCTTGATTGGAGACGTGAGTTTACAAACTACATGTCCGAGAAATCAATCAATGCAAACTTCCTGTGGACTGAAGATGCTGACCTCGCATATGAGCTCTCCGACTCAGTCACTATGACTCTGGACGAAATGAGCCATTATAACCAGATGCACAGCGACATCAACACATTTGTTACTGAGCAGGTTCCAAGATTCATAATTGGCGATCTCTCTGTTGATTCTGACTGGGACGCATATGTTGCAGAAATCGAGCATATGGGTATCGAGCAGTGTATCGAGTACTGGCAGAATGCATTTGACAGGTACATGGCCCGCTAATTGTTGAACATACTCTAGAGAAATAATTACTAATTGAATACTTTGGGGCGTACCTTCAATTTCGATCTTGAGGTGCGCCCCACTTCTACCAAACCCTAAGGAACATTTTGACTCAAAAGGTGGAGCCGCACTTC
>FZPS01000204.1_pt98 | contig 10229 bp, 9 predicted proteins | sample 1817821 | NCBI WGS metagenome assembly FZPS01 (sample SAMEA104158645, study PRJEB21678) | metagenome | place: Germany | collected 2015-04-21 | reverse complement strand
TCTGCCAAACGCCTAGCCGCTCGCCCCGTCGGCGCGCCCAACAAAATTTCCTCGCCGCGTTCTCTTAAAATGCGGGTCAAAAGCCGTACAATTGTCGTCTTCCCCGTTCCGGGACCTCCTGTCAGAACGGAAATCGGGTGTTTCAGCGCCATGACAATCGCCCGGGTCTGTTCATCGCCGGGTTCAAAGTCCTCCTCTTGCGCCACCTGCCGGATGGCGCGCTGCGCCTGATCCTCGCTCATAAAATGGTCGCCCGGCGGAGAAACGGACGCCAGAAAGCGAAGACGTTGAGCGAGCGACCTCTCGATGACCGCCACATCGGAAAGCGAAACGAGACCGTCAAATGCGCTTTCACATCTAGTCGATTGCCGTTCCCCGGTTGATAAACCCGCGACATCCGCCGCAATCACGCCTTCTTCAACGCTCCGATGCAGATGACCTAAGACTTTGACAATCTTCCCTTCTTTTAGAAGAGTGGCGATCGCATCTTTTATTTTCTCTTCGGAAACATCAAGGCGTTCCGACAGGAAGCTCGCCACGCTGTTTTCGTGGATGACCGTATTGCCGTTGCGGAAAAGCGACTGGTTCATCGCAAAGAGAACGGCGCCTTTGAGTCTCGACGGATGGTCACCCCTGAACCCCAATTCAACGGCAAGCCGATCGGCCGTTTGAAAACCGATACCCGGCACGCGCTCGGCAAGGATGAAAGGGTTCTCTTTGATCAGCATCTCCGCCGCCATGCCGAAAATCGCATAGATACGGTGGATACGCGCCTGCCCGATGCCGTGCGGTAGTAAAAAGAGTGATAAATCCTGATAGGCGCGGTCGGCCTTGAGCTGTCTGCTGAAACTCTCGGCCTTTGCCGGTCCGATACCGCGAATCTTGGCGACGCGCTCGGGATATTGGCGCATGACCGTCAACGTGTCATCCCCGAAGGCTTGAACGAGCTTCCTAGCCGTCGCCTCGCCGATCCCTTTAACAGCTCCGGAAGCGAGATATTTCTCGATGCGGTCGCTTTCATGCGGTTCATCTCTGCTGATCTGTCGCACGGCAATCTGCGGACCATACGTCGGATGATCACGCCAAGAACCTTCACCTGACACCATATCCCCCGCCATGATATACGGCATCACGCCGGTCACCGTCCACTCTTCCCCACGACCTTCCACGTCCAGAATGGAATAACCATTTTCATCGTTGCGGAAAATGACGCGCGTCACGACACCTGAAAATGAAACAGGTTCACTATTCTTTGAAAAGGACTGCTGCCGGTCGCGCATAAGAGATTTAACCTTTCACGCCGGATTTTAGAATAAATCGACGGCGTCGAGTCGCTCCCACGGCAAGTCGAGCTCCGGACGCCCGAAATGACCGTAATTGCTCACTTGCGCATAGATCGGTCGCATCAAATCGAAACGCTCGATGATCGCATCGGGGCGAAGGTCGAACTTCGACCGCACGTGCTTGCTTAGAAACTCATCCGAGTACTTATCGCACGTGCCGTATGTCGTGACAGTCACGGAGACGGGCTTCGAGACGCCGATAATGTATGCAAGCTGGACTTCGCATTGCGAACAAAGTCCCGAGGCGACCATGTTTTTTGCGATATGGCGCGCCGCGTACGAACCTGTCCGATCAACTTTCGTCGGGTCTTTGCCGGAGAAGGCGCCGCCGCCGTGATGACCGAATCCGCCATACGTATCGCAGATGATTTTGCGCCCTGTCAGCCCGGTGTCACCTTGCGGACCGCCGATCACGAATCGTCCGGTAGGATTGATGTATATCTTCGTCTGACTGTCAAACAGATCGCCAGCGAGTATCGGGAAAATGACGTGATCCTCAACTTCGTCGCGCACTTGCTCAAGCGTCGCCTCCGCATGGTGCTGTGTCGATATTACGACGGCATCGATATGTACGGGGCGATTCCCTTCGTATCGAATGGTCACCTGTGATTTGCCGTCAGGGCAAAACGACCGCGCCTCGCCGAGTTTTCTCGCTTCCGCCATTTTCCGCGTGAGCCTGTGTGCCAGCGTAATCGGGAGGGGCATGAATTCCGGCGTATCCGAATTGGCGAATCCGAACATCATCCCTTGGTCACCGGCACCCAAATGAAACCCTGTTTCACCGGCTCTCTCCTCATAGGAGCAATCAACGCCCATGGCGATATCGGACGACTGTTCATCAATCGATGTCAGAACGGCGCACGAATCGGCATCAAAACCGAACTGACTGCCCGTATAGCCGATTCTCCTGATCGTCTCGCGGGCGATTTGAGGAATATCGACATAGGACGTCGTGGTGATCTCCCCCATCACGAGCACTAATCCCGTCGTCGTCACGGTCTCGCACGCGACGCGCGCGCGAGGATCGTGCTCAAGGATCGAATCTAAAACGGCATCGGCGATTTGATCGCATACTTTGTCGGGATGACCTTCCGTCACCGATTCCGATGTAAAGAGCCATGAATCATTTGTAGAGTTGAACATTCTTTTCTCCCGTTCTATTCAATAATTGCGAGCCGGCCGTATCGACCGGTCCAATAAAAAACCTCCCGCGTGGAGGTCTTGAAAGCATCATCTCTCAGACCGCTCCGGTCTGCAGGATTTGGCACCGATGCGACGACGCCGGTTGCCGGGCTTCATAGGGCCTGTCCCTCAGCCACTCTTGATAATCATTGTATTCAGTTTTCAACATTGTACCATAGGGAAAAGTAGTCCCGCCTTTTCATACCCGACAAAACAGCTCATCCTTGACGGCTCATGACAAGTTTTTCTATTACAGGACAAACCGGCGCGGCATACGATGAATCGAGCCAACCTAGTCAAGATTGAGCTTTTCGGATGCGCATGAAGGAGTGGACATGAGACCTGTTGTGTTATACATCGACGATCATCGCGATTATCAGTTGCGACTTTCAAGACGCCTACATTCTTTGTCGGGCGGCGCCTATGAGGTCGTCACAATAACCGTCAACGATGAACGCGAAATTGGCAGTGCTGTCGATACGTTGGCTCACGAAATACGACGCCGTATCACTGTCTTCCTCTGCCCTGGATACCTCGCGGCCGAGTCGGTGCTTGACCGTCTCCAAGCATTGACTCTCCTTGCCAATTTGTGTGAGCACGAGAGTGCAAAAGAGATCGAAACACGTTCGAATATCTCTCGTGGCCATCAAGCGAAAAGAGACCATGACATCCGACGCGATTTCCGTACGGATAACCTTGAAAGACAAAAGACAATAGAAATCCTCTCCATTTCCCGCTTCATGAGAACTTCACAAATTGATGCAGTGATACGGCATTACCTCGTGGCAGACAAACCCTCGTATGCGACCGGCAGTAACCGTTCCAACAGTGTCGGTACACACCTGTCCTTTTCACATGAGACGGGGACACGCATCACTCGCTACGTAATCGGCAGGGAACAGGCGCTCGGGCATACGGTCATTTATCTGCCGATTAAACCTCTTTATAAGATCGAACACCGATTTCGCAGAGGTCACGGGCTGACGTTCGGCGATCTCATCTATCGATTCTCCGTAGGTGATATCCCCGAAATCGGTGAAATGGGCAAGTGGCTGTATATGCATGAAGATGGCTACTACACATGCTCTCTGCCCGAGCGATCCGATGATCTGATTACGTGCGATATTAATACGTTAAGGCAGATAACGAATGCATGGTGCGACTATACCCGTACGAGATCTCAGACGACAACGTCATGGATTGACATTGAAGGAATGCCGCTTGGCGATGTTCTCGCGCTCGCCGTCTTATGTGATTTCGTCTACGTCGACGCTCCCGTCGGAAACTCGGACAAAGAACTGGTCGCTCAGCGTGAGCTTGGACTGTTCTTGGCGAAACTCCCCAAGGAATGCCGCATTCTTGAACTTCCGCACAGACACCAGCCGCTCAAGGAGATCAATCATATCACTCGCGGCAAGGAGTCAGCCATTGCTTCCGGGTTATAAGGAAAAACAGGTATGGATAAGACGGATCGCTTCACGTCTCGAGCCGGGAGCGGAGCCGACAGACGATGAACTGCGACGCATCATCGCGGCAGAGGTTTCGGTACGGACGCAAGGATCTCATTTGACCGTTCAGGACAAAACGAATTTGATTCGCCATCTTTTTGACGCGATGCGCGGTCTGGACATATTGCAACCGCTACTCGAAGAGCCGTCCGTCACGGAGATTATGGTCAACTCCCCCTCTCAAATTTATATTGAACGAAACGGCAGACTGGAGAAAACCGATTACTCTTTCGACTCACCCGCCCATCTCACACATGTCATCAGTCGCTATTTCGGCCGCGCTAATAAACTTGTACACGAGCGTTCTCCCATCGCCGACATGCGGCTCGCTGACGGCTCTCGCGTCCACGCGATTTTGCCGCCCGCGGCACCCGACGGCCCCGTCCTATCCATCAGAAAATTTACAGGGATTATGCCGACGATGGAAGCTCTTATCAAAAACAACACGCTGCCTGCCAAGGAAGCGCGTTTCCTGATCGAGTCTGTCATAGCTCGCAAGAATATTTTCATCAGTGGCGGAACGGCGTCCGGTAAAACAACTTTTTTGAATGCGCTCGCCGCCTTTATCCCGGAGCACGAACGCATTGTGACTGTCGAGGATGCCTCCGAGCTCGATCTTACGGGGAAACACAACCTCGTTCGACTGGAAGCGAGGGACTCCGCCGTTGACGGCGGAGGGGAAATTTCTCTTTCCGACCTCATCCACTCTTCATTACGCTTGCGACCTGATCGCGTTATCGTCGGAGAGGTTCGCGGAACGGAAGCGTATGACATGATCCAAGCGATGCAGACGGGACACCCCGGCTCCATGTCGACTGGGCACGGCAACAGTACGATCGAGATGCTCAATCGCCTCTCCCTGTTGCTCATGACCTCCTCACAACTCCCATGGGAAGCGTGCAGAAGAATGGTCGCCTCTTCCATCGATTTAATTGTCCACCTTGTTCGCTTGGCCGACGGGCGGCGCCTCGTCCGAGAAATCAGCTCCGTGGCGGGATTCCATGAGGGTGCTTTTCAGCTGAAAACACACTACTCGCTACCGTTGGAAGAATAACATGCGACACCGCCGCCATCATCAGCCTAAGAGAGGAGACATTATGGGAAGAAACGATCATCGCAATAGAAACCGTAAAGTACAAATAGCGAACGCATCGAGACGAAACGAGATGGCAGCCGACCTCGGCAGGCGTGGAATTGCCGCTATCAAATGGGTTTTGTTCGCCACGATTCCCGCTCGACTCGCATCCATCGCGTTTCTTGGATCGACACCTTCCGGGTGGTTCGTAACTGTCCCGGGAGCCCTTTTATTGGGGCTCGGACTTGCACGACTCTTCCATTTACGTGAGAGCAAGATGTTGCTTACCCAATACCAGCATCTCTTGGGATACCTTTCCACGCGTCTGTCCGCAGGTACTCCTCTTGAAGCGGCTCTGTCGGAATCTATAAAGCCCTTGACGGAGCAGCTGGGAAGACACAATAAGCTCATTCGTTCTCTCCTCCGGCTTAAAAAGAATTTAGAGGCGCAAATGTCGCTCCATGAGGCGCTCGCATCTTTTACGCGCGAGGTCGGACTACCGGTCTGCACACGCGACATGACCATGCTGACGCTTCTATCGAGATCGGGCGGTCGCATCGATGTATTTGTTCGACAAACTCATCACGATCTGTCAGCACAAATCAATATGCAAAGCGAAGTCGCAAACGAGCGCAAGGGTCAAACGAGCGAAGCGGCTATATTGTCGGTCATTCCGTTTTTCATGGCTCGTTTCGTTTTCGGCGGAGCCATTTCCTACAGTCGATCCGTGCAACAGGATGGGAACATGTTTCTTCCCCTCTCCGTCCTCTATCTCCTCTCCATGTTTGCGCTCTTCTTTCTTCTCTTATTGCTCGCGCCGGAAAAGGTTAAGAAAAAAACACGTCGATCCCAAAGACGAAAGAAGAGGACGAAAAAACTTCCGAAGAACAGGCGCACGGCAACCTTGCTGTCGCGACTCTACCTCGACTGGTTGCCGGGACAGATCGGCATGACGATCTCATCGTCCGTTCAGTTGCTTGCGGAAGACAAGGAAGACGCGTGGCTTCATTACATGACTCGTAAAGTGAATGATTTAGTGTTCGGGTTTGTGATCGCGACTCTCTTCTTACTGTCGGGTCGCGTCTCTCCGTTCATCGTCGCTTTAGCGGTTGTATCCGTCTCCATTGCTCGCGACATCGAAAGCTGTTCAGAAGCGGCAAAACGACGAGAGAATTATCGTTTCTACTATCCGTCCGCTGTCAATTCTCTCTACATTCTTCTCGAAAGCGGGTTAACTTTTGACCGGGCGCTCCGCATGGTGGCAAAAGTCAACCTCTCCAACAGACATGATAACGACCCCGTCGCGAACGATCTCAACAAAGCCGTCATTCATCTTGAGACGGGTTGCGACAGTGTAATGGCGGCAAATTGGCTCGCCGAGCACTGTCCGTTGCCGGAAGTGCAGGCGGCATTGCGCCTCATGGCGCGATATGAACGTGAAGGCGGAAGAGAAATTTTGGAACTGATCCGTATGCAGGCGGATCGCGGACGACAACTTTATCGCGATGCGATGCGCGGTCGCGCCGAGCAACGCTCGCTTATGTTCGTCTTTCCGATGGCGATCGACCTGATCGTGGTCATGGCAACCGTCATTCTCCCCGCCATGACACAAATGGGATTCCTGGTCTAGGGCCGAAAACATAATCCGTCAATTTTGACATGATCGACAGGCGTCTGCATTGAAAAGAAAGCACCTATGACGTGCATCAAGACGACAATAGTAGTACATAAACACAAACGGAGTTCGTGTGAAAGGAGGTACATCATGAAACGTCTAAAGAGGAATAATATGCCGGAACGAGTCGCATGGAGCGGTTTTGGAACACTCGAGGTCATTATCATCATCGCCGTGCTCATCACGGTCGCCCTTCTGTTCCGTGAAAACATCATCGCTTTTGCCAGAAATCTTATCGACAAAGTATTCAGTTCATCAGTCTATGACCAATTATAAGTCGGAAAACAACATGCAGGAGAGCGTAGAAACATCGATACAGCTGAAAAAGACGGACACACAAGCTGTGTGGATGTTGTACGTTCCGGATTGCGCGCCGTATCCGTCCATCGACACACTTGCGGATACGGCGCTCCTGCGACACCGCCCGAACGCCGTGGCCCCCATCTCTTGGTTTAGAGCCGATCAAAACTCTTGGCTTTTCAGTGTACCGCAACGAAAGCAATTGCCGCTGTCGGAGGCGGTCAAATCGATGTCTAGAGATGCGGAGACAGGTTTTAAGGTGCTGTGCAAAACGATGGAGGCCATCGAGACGGCAAGCGATCATCTGCTCCCGATCGTCCCCCTTTTGCTCCATCCCGAGTTGATCTTTCTCGAGCAAGGCGACTGTGAACGAGAACATTTCGATGTTCAGATCGTTTCGTTACCCCTCATCAATACGCAACAGATACGTAGCGATCAGCAACCCGGATTGATCGAATGGATGGGAGAGGTCTTTCACTGGAATGCCTCGTTGGTCATACAATTAGCGGAGTTGTTTCGAAAAGAAGCTTTTTTCGACCTGCTGCTCGAATCGAATACATTATGCGGTGAATCATATCGTCATTCAGCGAGTGTTGAGTGTAGCCTTGTGACCCCGCAAAAACTCGATCATTCTCACTCTCCTTCAGTTGAACATCATGAACGGATGGCGAGCGATGAGAGCAGGGATCCGTCAACGGCAAACGGCTCAACGGGAGAGCGCATCATGTCAAAACTAAAAAGGCTCGGGGAGACTCTTTTCGGCTACCAAAATCACGAAACGATCCATGAAGTGACGCAGGAATTGGATCTCTCTTCCGACCAGTTTAAGATTGCTCAGCTCTCCGAAGGCCTGCCGGGCACGCCCGATGAGGAACTCGGACACCACGCCTATATCCTAACGGAGGAATTCGTCATCGGAAGAGATATGGGGAAGTCGGATTTTTGGATTGATTCTTTTTCTATCAGCCGCCGACATGCGGTGATACGTAGGCGAGCGGGCAGCTATTTCATCGAGGATCTCGGATCGAAAAACGGAACAACGCTAGACGGCATAAAACTGTCAAAACACCGTGAACATCTTTTGCCGGAAAAATGTAAAATCAGCTTCGCCGATCATGTCTACTATTTTCGATCGGCTTAGCGTAAACGGCTCCCACCGTAACCTAGCGGGACAGCGGGAGCGGAAACTCAAAAAATAATTTACTTCGTACCGAACAGACGATCTCCGGCATCACCGAGACCGGGCAAGATATAGGCATGATCATCGAGTCCGTCGTCAAGTGCTGCACAATAGATCGGAATCTCCGGGTGTGCGCCGTGGAAATGCTTGATACCTTCCGGTGCGGCAACGAGACAGACGAACTTAATGTCTTTAATCTCTCTCATTTTGAGGAAATCGACAGCCGCTGCCGCAGAACCGCCTGTCGCGAGCATGGGGTCAAGCAGGATGACGTCGCGTTGCTGAACGTCCTCGGGCAATTTGCAGTAATACTCAATGGGCTCAAGCGTGACGGGATCGCGATACAGTCCGATATGCCCAATTTTGGCCATCGGAATAAGATTCGTCATACCGTCAACCATTCCCAAGCCAGCACGCAGGATTGGAACAAGCGCAATATTTCTCCCCTCCAACATGTGGCAATGTGCCATCCCCATGGGAGTTTCGATTTCAACCGGTCGTAAAGGCAGATCTCGTGTCACCTCATATGCCATGAGCATGGCCACCTCGCTCAACAGCTCCCTGAAATCTTTCGAGTGGGTGTTCTTGTCACGCAATAATGCGAGCTTGTGTTGAATCAGCGGGTGATCCAATATATAAACACCGTTCATTTCTTTAAATGTCTTACTCACAAAAGTCTTCCTCCAATTTCGCAATTTGGTTGACGCGCTCCAGATGGCGTCCTCCATCAAACGGTTCCGACATAAAAACATCGACCAAAATCATCGCATAGGGAATAGCGAGAACGCGTGCGCCGAGGACGAGCACGTTCGCATCATTGTGACGACGTGCCATATCTGCCATAAAGGCGTTTGTACAAAGAGCGGCGCGTATCCCTTTATGTTTGTTCGCGACCACCGACATGCCGATGCCTGTGCCGCATACGAGAATTGCGCGCTCGCATGAACCGTTCTTGACTTCGTCACATGCTCGATGACCGAAGTCAACATAGCTGACTGACGTTGTCGAATGTGTACCGACATCGACCACTTCGTGGCCGCATTCGATCAAGTGCCGCTTGATCTTTTCCTTCAGTTCGTACCCGCCATGATCACTGGCAACTGCTATTTTCATATGATCCTCCTCATTTTTTTATTTTACCGCAGGGCACCCATTGGTGACAATAAGTTCATCTTCAAATCTCATAATCTAAGACAACGAACGAGTCGATTACGCTTCTCGCCTAAAGCGAAAAAATATTGCATCGAAATTATATTTTTGACAATATTTTCACCTCAAAATCCATAAATTCTTGTTCACTTTTTTTCGATTCTATGCACATTTATGTTGATAATGTTAATAACTCTGTGTATAACTTGCGTGACAGGCTTTTGGGGGTTTGAGACCGTCAAACCCCTTGAAAACAGCCTTATCACGATTTTTAAAATATTTTTACAAAAACATAATGTATGCACCCAACATGCTACAAGACAATCAGCGCAGGGCTTTCAAGGATTTTAAGTTGTCGTATATATATTCGTGTCCACACACTGTGGACACTTGCGCAGTCGTCATGATGACTTATAGAGAAGACACTTCGTGCCGCATTACAAAAGAAAATGTCACACATCATCGTTAAATGACGATAACATGCGACACTCAAGCTAAATCCGACAAGCGGTATACACTTGGCTTTTGACATACGCTTGGAAAAGCCGAAAGAGGTTCTCCGGAATGTCGTTTACCTTGAGGGCAGACGGCCGCTCATCCGCGTCAGCTCTCTGAGCGAGGATGCCAGTTCGAGCGTCAGTTTATCAGGCAACATACGCCATCGCCAATTGCCTTCCGCCTGACCCGGATGGTTCATCCTGCTTTCATCCCCTAAAGTGAGCAAGTCTTGCATTTGGAAGATCACTGTTTGACAAACGGTCGTTGCGGCACCGCGAAGCATCCCGCGAATATAGCCTTCCTCCGCGTTAAGCCCAAG
>FZPS01000034.1_pt151 | contig 10230 bp, 5 predicted proteins | sample 1817821 | NCBI WGS metagenome assembly FZPS01 (sample SAMEA104158645, study PRJEB21678) | metagenome | place: Germany | collected 2015-04-21 | reverse complement strand
TTCCTATTGATTTTATTATTAGTCATCGCTGTTTGTTGCTTAGTCCATCCAAAGCCAACAGAGATACCCGTATAGTTCATATAGGAAACTTCATTGTGTTCTATGACAATATAACGAGGATATCCACCAACAATACCGACACCACCTTGAATTTCTGTAGTTCCATGAGTCACTAAATTGTTTTTTATCGTATCTCGTGTAGAAATTTCATCTTTATCAGACGGATTATAAGCTATATGAATTTCTGTTGTGCTATCAGCTGCAAACTTTCCAATTGAAATTCCAGAACCTCCAATATCAGTAAAAATATTCCCTTCAATTCGACTATCATTAGTTCCAGAAATAAAATCTAAGCCTGTTGCTGCCATTTGTGTAAAGATGTTGCGTTCAAAAATCAGCCGACTTGCATTCGTCACTGTAACACCAGCATTTGGACGCCATAACAAGAACTTGTTACTCCCTAGATTTCCATTTTCTGGAAGCACATCAACATTAAATTGGCCTGCTTGTAAATTCAAGAAACCTTCTTTACTTGGTCTTAAAAAGTTTGAGTTTGCAAAAATCAAACCTTTAAATTTCATATTTTGCACTTTATTCTTTGTGCTTTCCCCTTTGATTTCTACTAAGGTCTCTAAATTCGGCGCCACCACAGTAGCACTAGTTAAAGATTCTCCAGTGCGTGGTTTGTAGTAAAGAATATCTGTCGTTTCATCAAGATACCACTCTCCAGGTTGATCTAAAAATTCATAAGCATTTTCGAAATAAAAAGCTTGTTGTTTTGGAGGATTACTCATAAAAGCGGTTCCAAGCATAGGATACTTTCTTCTAAAAAGTTTAGACCTTTCAGGATCCTGCGGAATCACTTTGGATACACTACCATTTTTTTCAATTTTTTCTAAGCGAAGAACAGCATCTGCCCATGCAATCATTAAATGCATCTCCACTTTATTCATATTCTTCCAATCGCCAGTGTATTCAGAAGAAACATCAAAAGCACGTCCCATAGAATCCACTTTCGTGAGTCTATACATATTATGAGAGCCATCTGAATTTAGATTAGGAGAACGTGCACGAATCGCTTTTTTACCATTAACATAAAGTTGTCTAAAACGAGCATCAACGCCCTCAGCACACCAAATATCTTTTGCTTCATCACATAAAGTCCAGGAAGATATAGGTATACCACCTGTGATGAAAGGCTTTTCTCCTGTGTAATTTTCATAACGCACATAAAAGCCATTCGTTCCACCATCCGAATTATTAAAGCGAAGAGTATTGTCTAATGCATAAGTACCATCACGCAAATAAACAACGATATCGCCCGTCATAGACGAATTAATCGCCCGAACGGCTTGCTGTGCTTTTTGAATCGTCTTAAAAGGAGCCTCTTTTGTTCCTGCATTGGCGTCACTTCCCGAAGGAGCCACATAAAAAACAGCTTGCTCTGCCGCAAATATATTAGCAAAGTTTGTCAAAATGATGCCCATGATGAGCACGAAATATTTTTTTTTCATCTTAATCTCCCTAATCCCTTTTTTTTACTTAATCACTCGATAAGCATGGTGACTATCCCTAATCACATACTTACCTACTGGGAATCTTTCATGAATTACTCTTTTACAATCCTGAATTGAATTCGATTGAATATCACCTAAATACTGACCTAGTAAACTAAAGACTTTATAAGTTTGAAGCCCTTGTTTTTCTAAATCAAAAGTCTTTGAAATGGAATTCGTTTTTTCTCCAAACTCAATCCAATCAATATTCACATAACTACCTGTGATCAATAATTTTAATACATGTTCTCCAGCAGGAAGCACAGAAGTTTTTCCTGTGATTTCAGCATATGTATCCCAATCACCTGTTGTTTCCACAAAAACGGTGTCAGTAATTTCTTTATCATCCATGAATAACTGGAAGCTTGAAGATTCTGATCCACTAGAAACTCTTGCTCTAAAAGGATAAGCTTTTGCTTCTTCTACATTGACTGTATATTCGAGCCATTCACCAGCTTCTGTATATCCAATCATGTAATTTCCTAATTCATCAGCAACGATATCGACTCTGTCTTCACGGTATTTGCCACCTTCATTCTCTATTGAAGCGTCATAATATGCTTTATTCGATCCACCAACATCATAATTTTCCGCTTCGATTTTGCCAGGAATTGGAGTTGCTGTACAACCTTCTTTTCCAACACCACAGAATGGTCCTTGAGGAACAGCTGTTTTTGATGTTTCAAAATACCAGTAATCCCATTCGAACATATTAGTTCCACCTTTGAATACGAAGAACACATCATGGACGCCAATGGCTCCAGAAACTGTAGTGCTCTGTTCTTCAAAATTGCTTGCAGAAGTAACATTCAACTGACCGACCATTTCGCCATCCTGCTTGTCTAAGCGAATTTCGATGGTACCGCTTCCGCCTTTCACAGCAGCGTAAAATTTTTCTGCACCGTCATCGCCAAAATCCACGGAACGAACCTTGATATAGTCATTGTTGTCCAACTTATTCACGTATACGCCCTTGCCTTCTACGCGGTAGGTGCCTATGCCCCTAGAGAAGGCCTTCGTCTCAGCTTGAACAATTTTATATGGATCTAAGTTGTGAATTGGTTTTACCACACCCAAATCAGTGGGTTTAACCAGAGGAATAGTGCCATCAGGATTGAACGTGAATTCATCTACTTGAGTAGAACGACTAAAGCCGCCACCACCAGGAAGTTTTGCGGTGTGGTAGAATATAAACGCACGTCCCTTGAATTCAATGATACCTGCATGGCTTGTAAAAGCAAAGCCACTATGTTGATCTAGAATGACACCTTTCCATTCCCAAGGCCCAGTAGGGCTATCGCTCCACGAATAAGAAATTTTCTCAGGAATACCATGGGATGCATAAATCATATAATATTTATTTCCACGCTTATGAATCCATGGGCCTTCTGTGTACTTGGAGGATTCCCCGTTAGGAGCAAAGCCACGGCTCATGTCCGTTACATTGATTTGGCCATCAATGGTGATCATGTCTTCTTTTAGCTTGGCATAGTAAAGCTTGGGATTACCCCAATAGATATAGGCCTGATCATCATCGTCAACGAATACGGTAGGGTCAATGTAGTCCCAGTTAGGGCCAGCCATATGCCTGTTGTAAGCTTCTTTAAATGGACCATCTGGTTTGTCAGCAACGCCTACAGCAACAGCGCGGCCACCCTTAGTGGATTCCACAGTCACATAGTAATAGAACTTGCCGTTACGATAAATGCATTCAGCAGCCCAGTCGCCAGCAGGCTTCGCATTTGTAATACTTTCATGGCCAAAAACGAACCCACGGTCAGTCCAATTCACCATATCAGTACTAGAATACACGCGCCAATTATTCATGGTAAAGAAGGATCCTCCTTCATCATTACCTGTATACACAAACACGGTATCATTCCACACCATAGGCGCAGGATCTGGAGTGTAGTATGCCTGAGCAATAGGATTGTCCGCCAAGCCTAACGAAGGCAATAGAAGAACAGCTAGATATCCTAAAAGCGTAGTTCTAAAAATCTGTTTCATAATATTCCGTCCCGTTATTTTAATTCAATGAGTTGATTCGTTTTTTCTGTTTTTGAACGCACAAAATAAACACCTGTTTTTAAATTGGAACGATGCATTTCTCTTTTGAGTGAATTCATATCTACCGCATTATAATTACCAAGAAGCGCCCCATTCAAATGATAGACGCGATACTCTTGCATCCCTTTTCTAGAAATAAAATGAAAAGGCTCTGAAAGACGAATCGTCCCTTCTGTAAATTTCAAATTGTCAATATTGACGTAGCTCCCTGTGATGAGAAGTTTTAATACATGAGCCCCTTTGGAGAGTTTTGAAGTCACCATAGAAACCGTAGTATAAGTTTCCCAATCCCCAGTATTCTCTACCTTAATGGTATCAGTAATCGCAACATCATCTATGAATAACCTAAACGAAGAATTATCTCCTCCAGAAGCCACACGTGCTTCTATAGTGTAAACGTTTTCAGATTCCACGTTTACGGTGTATTCAAGCCATTCACCTGCTTCAGTGTAGCCTAGAGCATAGTGAGCACAATCGGTTCCTTTCACAAAAACACCTTCGGCAATTTCAGCACAATCAAGACCAACAACGTCTACAGCATTTTTTCGATAAGCATTCCCTTTATTTTCTGTGTCTTTATCATAAAACGAAACTTGATTACCACCTAAATCATAATTTTCTACTTCTATCGTACCTGGAATGGATATCGGATTTCCAGCGATTTCCTCTTCGCCATTGATACTTCCAAAGGGTTCCTGTTTCACAGGCTTTACTTCTACTGTATCCGTCCAAGAACGCTTCATGCGATCCAATCCAGATTGGTTTACAATTTCAAGCTTGATATTAGTACCTTCGCCAACACGCTTAGTCATACTATACCAATCGCCATCTCTAAGCCCAGGCCAATAGAAGCTACCCATTTTCCATTCACGCAATTGTTCAGGAATGCCACGAATATAGGCCATAAAATAATTGGTTGGCTGCTGATTATAATCCATAAAGTCGTAATAAACGCCATTCTTTGTGCCAGGACTCATTGCGCCACCCCATTCTGTACAAATGGTACGATCGGCATACTGACCCACTTTTGCCTTAATGGCATTTTTCCAGCCTTCTTCAGTGGTGATGCCCATATTCCAGAATGTATATTCATGCACTGCAAAAAGGCACCCATCAAAACGGCTATCGCTTGCAATATCAGGTATATTCTGCGCCATGCCACTTCCATCTAAAATAATGTGATCTCGAGGCACATTAGGATATCTTTCAAGCCATGAGGCATAAAGATTCCTGAGCTCCTCCTTTGTGTACATATGGGGCTCATTGAATATCTCAAAATATGCATTTGGATCTTCGCCGTATTTTTTTACGACGGTATCCCACATAGCCCACCAATTATCCATATTTTTTGGGCCAGATGGTTGTGCCGGGCCCCAATACCCTATAACCACACGCCCTTTTCTTAATCCAACATCAATAACCCCAGTATAGGTATTCCAAAACGTGGAAGCCGTAGGCTCATTAATAGGAAGTCGAACGCTATTAGTTCCAAGCAATTCCACAAACTGACCTATAACGCGATCAGCCACAATCGAAGCAGATTCATAAGTATCCGAAAGCGATAACCCCGAAAGCACAAGAACTTCCGAGACGAAATTATCTCGTTTATCAGCCCAGTTTACACCACGAAACTGATTTGTGACGGCAAACGTTGGCAAGCAAGCCATCGCAATAATTATTAAGACTTTAGAAATATCCATAATGTTTCCCTATGGAATACCCAATCTCCACAAAGTGTATTCCGAATTCTTAGATTTATTCTTTTACCACTATTTTCAGTGCTTTTTCACCTTTTACGGCACGCACTATATACACTCCATTTGTATAACCAGCAAACTTCATTTCCTTTGCAAAAGCATCGTTCTTTGAAATACTATTCGAGAGCATCGAGCCATCAAAATGGATACGGCCAAGATGCTTCCCTGTAATGCTGAAAACATTGAATTCACTTACTTTTACTTGAGAAATCAATTCAAGATTCTGATTATTTACTCCAGCATGAATTGCGGTTTTGATAGTATCTGCGCAGTTTTCTTCTTCACAGAAGTAAAGCCAATCCACATTCACGTAACTGCCTGTAATCTGTAATTTGAGAGCTTGTTCACCAGCTGTCATTTCTTGACTAGTCACACTCACCGTAGTGTATGTATCCCAATCGGCTCCTTTTGGTACTTTAATCGTATCAGTGATGGCTTTATCATTTAGGAATAGACGGAAACTAGAGTTTTCTGAACCGCTAGAAACACGTGCGACTACATAATACTTTTTAGTTTTTTCCACATTCACCGTATAACGAACCCATTCACCCACTGTAGTATAGCCAATCGCATAACCTTCACAATCTGAATCCTTCAAGAAAGTGCCTTCTGGAACAGCCTTACAATTAAGACCCACCACATCCACGCCACCCTCACGGTATGCATTTCCTTGGTTTGCAATTTCATTATCACTATAGGCAAGTCCTGCACTACCCTTATCATAATCCTCTACTTCTAGCTTTCCTGGTATCGCGATCGCTTTGTCTCCAAAGGGTTCTGCTGGATCTAATTTTGTTGTTAAGCGAAGGAAAGTTGTGCCGTGTGCAGGAACTTCTGCAGAGAGACTTGTTTTGAGAAGACCGAGATCTTTTTTCTGCCAAATATCACGAACGCTCACTTCTCCTGTGATACCTATATCAGCAAAATTCAAATCTATGGTTTGAGTCGTGTTGTTTTTATTATATAAAGCAACAGCTATATTACCACTGCTTTGAGAACCAAGATATCTAATCCAAATTTGTTTCCCATTTTCATTACTCACACGATGCCCTGCAATGCCTGCAGAGTCTTGATTCACGGCAATCATTTCCGCATTCATATAAATGTCTTTAATTTCAGGAGTCATTTTACGCAAGTCATTTCCTGTGAGCAAAGGAGCAGCCATCATAGCCCACATCGTCATGTGAGATCTTGATTCATCCATAGTCAATTTTCCGTTACCTACTTGTAACATATCTGGGTCATTCCATTTTCCAGGACCAGCATGGATATAAAGCTTTTCATTTTCTTCAATAATATCAGCCACACCGCGGAACCAATCCCCTGGTTTTGCTTCCCATGCATTGCTAATATCTCCTGTAGTACGCCATAGATTACCAGTTTTTGGCATCCAATCTTGATAACCCCATGCACAAATACTAAATACAATGTCTCGACCAGATTTTAAAAGGGCATCTCGCATGCGTTCATAATCTTGTCTTTGATTTGACCCTGGTGCTGGTTCGCAGTTATCATACTTTAGGTAATCTACACCCCAAGAAGCAAAAGTCTTTGCATCTCGTTCTTCTTTCATATAGCTTCCGCTCTCCGAATTCGGGAATTGGCTGCTATTGTTGTAATGATGGCAAGTGCGTAATCCACGGTCACCATAAATACCAAACTTTAAGCCCTTGTTATGAATGTAATCGCCTAATGCCTTCATTCCACTTGGAAAACGCGTAGGGTCTGCTTGCAAATCGCCATTGGCATTTCTGGTTTTTGCCATCCAGTTATCATCCAAGTTCAAATATATGTAACCAGCATCTTTCATTCCTGAACTGACCATGACATCGGCAATTTCTTTAATTTGATTTTCATTAATGTTTTCATGGAAAACATTCCAGCTATTCCATCCCATCGGAGGTGTTTTAACTAAATCATTAATTTGTGAAAAAGCAGGTAGTATTGCTACCGCTGTAAAAAGAATGGATAGTTTAATCTTATTCATTTTATTTTTCGTCACTTTTTGTAAACTCATTTTATATGAACCACTTTTGCATTCGCTTTATCCATCACAAGATAGACGCCTCGCGAATAATTGTTTCCTTTCATCAAGTCCACAACTTGATTCCAATTCTGGACATTTAATTGCCCTAAATACTTTCCATTCATATCAAAAATTTGACATGGACGGTTTTGTTGTTGTGCATCCATTTTTAGAGTAGACGCAAACAAAGTCGTGTTTTCAAATTCAATCCAATTCACATTCATTAAATAGGTACTTGTGCCTGTAAATTCTAATGTCAATTTTTGTGTTCCTGCTGCAAGCTCCACTTCTGTTTCTGCTTCATACCAATCATTCCACCCCTCTGTTTTGGAAGGATCAATAGTTTGTTTGGCAAGAACATTACCTAAAGAATCTTTTAACAAAATCTCACTTGATTCTTCTGCAGCAGTACCCACACTCACTCGCCAGGTGTACTTAGCAGAAACTGGTGAATGCACTAAATAGGAAGTCCAATCACCATCATTGATCCACCCGATATTCACTTCATTATCAGAGCCTGTTTCTATTTCTACTCCTGACATTTCAACATAATCTTCTGCTTGGATTCTTGCAGGAATTACAACGGCTTCAAAAGGCTGATTTAATAATTTCAAATTTCCATCTAATTCATAAGAGGAACCGCTTTTTGTAGTAATAGAAAAAGTCTTACCCGCATATTCTAAATGGAGAGGAGTATTATTTTCTGAAGTCAATTTCAAATAAGTGAGCTTTCGATCTTTCCAGGCCATAGAATCTACGACAACGCCACCTCTTGCACGAATTCCCACAATATTGCCAGTAGACCATTTTGAAGGCAACGCAGGAAGAATACGAATTTTTCCGCCTTGACTTTGCAATAGCATTTCATTAATTCCAGAAACGGCACCAAAGTTTCCATCAATTTGAAATGGTGGATGTGCATCAAATAAATTATTGTAGGTACGATCAGGAGTAAGAAGTAAACGAACTAAATTATAAGCATGATCCCCATCTTGTAGACGAGCCCACAAATTGATTTTCCAAGCCAAGGACCACCCAGTCGCTAAATCGCCTCGTTGAATTAATGTTTGCTTTGCAGCCTCTGCAAAATTTGGTGTTTCATCCACAGAGATTTGAGAGCTTGGGAAAAGGCCATACAAATGGGACACATGACGATGATCGCTTCTTGGATCATCCCAATCAAAAAACCATTCTTGTAATTGACTGTGTTTTCCAATTTGATCTGGAGGTAATCTTTTAACAGCGGCTTCTAATTGAATTCTCAACTCATTATCTACGCCTAATACTTTTGAAGCTTCTATAACGTAATTAAAGGCGTCTCGAATAATCTGATTATCCATAGTAGGAGCAAAACAAACGTTATATCCACCATGGGTATTTTCTGGAGAAGCACTCGGAGCTGTCACAAGATATTTTTTGCCACTCACAGGTTCTTCTACAAGAATCGCTAACAAAAATTCAGCCGCACTTTTCAAAGTTGGATACACATCTTTCAAAAAATCTTTATTTTGAGTAAAAAGATAGTGCTCCCACAAATGAGTACTCAGCCAGCCAGCACCTGTAGGCCATACACCCCAAGAACCATCAATCGGTGCCGTACGATTCCAGAGATCGGTATTATGATGCACAACCCAACCTTTATCTGTTCCCCAATGAACTTTTGCCGTCTTTTGTCCCTGCTCCACCATCGCCTTAATTTTATCCACAAGTGGCATAATACATTCTTGCAAATTTGCCGATTCCACCATCCAGTAATTCATCTCCAAATTAATATTAGTCGTGTATTTACTTCCCCAAGCAGGAGAAAGATCTCGATTCCATATTCCCTGCAAATTAGCTGGTTGCCCGCCTGCACGAGAACTTGAAATCATCAGGTATCGACCAAATTGATAATAAAGTTCTACAAAAGAAGGATCATCATTAGAATTAAAAGATTGGACTCGATTGGTGGTAATATCACCAGCACTACTTGCAGGTGTACCAAGATTCAAACGCACGCGATTGTACAAAGCTTGGTAATCTTTTAAATGAGCTGATTTTAAGGCATCATAAGTTTTCGTAGACGCTAAATCTATCACCTTACTCGTTAAAGCCGCTGGATCGCCAGTGACATCATTATACGCTTTAAAATTACTTGCAATATTCAAAATAATGGTAGCAGAATTAGCTCCAGAAACAGTCAACTTATTATTGGCCGCTGAAACAGTACCACCTTCTGTGGAAACACGAAGACGGCTCTGGAACTTTATGGAATTAATCGTTCCATTCATCATGAGAATATTATTGTTCAAAGTGCTAAAAGACTTGTTCCCATGAGGCGATGTAAAAGAGGCTTCAAAAGAAATCTTTCCTGTTTGATTTGCTGTCAAACGAATAACAATCACTTTGTCTGGATAATTCGCAAAGTATTCTCTTGTATATTCCACTCCATTGTAAGTATAAGTCGTTTTAGAAATGGCCGTACTTAAATCTAATTCTCGGCGATAATTTGTCCCCTTGTGACCTGAAAATAATAAGTTGAGATCACCTACAGGCTGATAAGCGGCGGGTTGATAGCCAACCATTTGACCAGCAATCGACTCGGCTAGTTTATAATCTTGAGTAAACAAAGCGGCACGAACAGAGGGCAGTTTGTCAGCAGCTCCCGCCTTATTGTTGTCTCCAGGGCCTCCCGACCACACGGTGCCTTCATTTAGGTTAATCACGTCTTTTTCAACGCCACCATAAATCATGCCGCCCATGTAACCGTTTCCTATCGGAATAGCATTCGTAAATGTATTACCAGCATCACTATCATACCACATGACTTCCGAAGTAGTCTCTG
>FZPS01000092.1_pt54 | contig 10235 bp, 10 predicted proteins | sample 1817821 | NCBI WGS metagenome assembly FZPS01 (sample SAMEA104158645, study PRJEB21678) | metagenome | place: Germany | collected 2015-04-21 | reverse complement strand
TAGACAGCCATGACAGAAAACGCTAAGTGGTATGTAGTCCACACATACTCAGGCTACGAGAATACTGTTGCGGCCTCCATTATGAAGGCTGCCGAGAATATGAAAATGCAGGATCTCATCCATGAGGTCAATATCCCCATGGAAACTATCACCGAACATACGGACTCAGGTGCAAAAACAAAGGTGCACAAGGTTTTTCCCGGCTATGTCCTGGTTAAGATGATTATGACCGACGAGAGCTGGCATCTGGTTCGTAATGTCCGTGGCGTCACCGGCTTTGTGGGCAGCGGCGGGAAACCCATCCCCCTTACAGAACAGGAAATCATTGACCTCGGCGTGGAACGCCACGAAGTCGTTGTGGGCTTTGACGTTGGCGATACGGTTAGAGTCATGGACGGACCTCTGGAGGGATTTTTGGGTACTGTAGACGAACTTGAAGCAGCTAAAGATCGGGTTCGGGTAATCGTCTCCATGTTTGGCAGGGAGACTCCCGTAGATTTGGAACTAAACCAGGTAGAACCCGTATTGGATTAACGAATTATAAATAATTTGTGTTGCGGTCTGCCTGCAGACAAGTCGCAGCACGCGCATGGTGGCCTTCTGTGTTCGGCCACCCTGTGATTTGAAGGTTTACGAAAGGAATGGTCATAACAAATGGCACAAAAAATAATTGGATATGTTAAATTCCAGGTCCAGGCGGGCAAAGCAACTCCCGCTCCCCCCGTGGGCCCCGCCCTTGGCCAGTATGGTATTAATATAGGCAAATTTACCAAAGAATTTAACGAACGCACCAAGAACGACATAGGCATGATGATCCCCGTGGTCATCACCGTATATGCAGACCGCAGTTTTTCATTTATTACCAAGACGCCCCCTGCGTCCCTTCTCATAAAGAAGGCCTGCGGCATTGAGACAGGCTCCGGTGTTCCCAATAAGAATAAGGTTGCCACTATCAGCCGGGAAGATCTGCGCAAGATTGCCGAGCAGAAGATGCCCGACCTCAACTGCACCGATATAGAGGCAGCAATGAGGATGATTGCCGGTACCTGCCGGAGCATGGGCGTCGTCGTCGCCGATTAACAGCAGCGCCCTTATCGTGGGAGGATACTCCATCCGACGAACCACATAACAAGGAGGATAAACTAAGTGTTTAGAGGTAAAAACTATAAAGAAAGCGTAAAGCTTATAGATAGGCAAAATCTTTATGACCCCCTGGAGGCTTTTGATCTGGTTATAAAGGCCAGCAAGGCCAAATTTGACGAGACCGTTGAGCTCCATGTCAAACTGGGTGTTGACTCCCGTCACGCCGACCAGCAGGTACGCGGAGCAATCGTACTGCCCCACGGCACCGGTAAAACCCGCCGCGTTCTTGCTTTCTGCAAGGATGAGCGTGTTCAGGAAGCCCTGGATGCAGGTGCCGATTACGCCGGCGGACAGGATCTGGTCCAGAAAATCCAGAACGAAAACTGGTTTGACTTTGACGTTGTCATAGCTACCCCCGACATGATGGGCATCGTTGGCCGTTTGGGTAAGATTCTGGGCCCCAAGGGCCTGATGCCTACCCCCAAGGCAGGCACTGTCACCCCTGACCTGGCCAAGGGAATCGCCGAGATTAAGGCAGGCAAAATCGAATACCGCCTGGATAAGACCAACATAATTCACTGCCCCATCGGCAAGGTCAGCTTCGGCGCTCAAAAGCTCTATGAGAACTATCAGGCTCTCATCGATGCGATTATAAAGTCAAAACCCGCCGCAACCAAAGGCCAGTATATTAGAAGCTGCGTTACCTCTTCTACAATGGGACCCGGCATAAAAATAAACGCCAACAAACCGAGCTAATCAGTATAAAACCACACCCCAGTCGTTCTTAAAAGCACGACTGGGGTGTGGTTTTTAATAAGTATGTGGGTCTATTGGAAGAAGGAAAAAGGCGGGATAACATGCTTTTTTGTCTAGTTCTAAAGCAAAGCGGCTTTCAAGGCCTCACCCAATCGCTGGGCGACATCAACGCTTGATGTCTGAATCTCAACATTCAAACCCTGGGGAGAAGTAAGTTTAATATTTCCGTACAGGCAAACCGGAAGCAGCCTGTTGTTTTTATAACGCTTATCCGGCGCCCCATTCTTATTAACATACTGCCACCTCTGGTCTACGATTATTGCGCCTTTTGGGATGCATTCCTCCTCGATAAACCTTGTTTGGCCGATTGAAATATTCAGCTTATCGTAATCCAGGGCACCCATCTGTTTTTTTCTGACAATAAGCATTCTGTCCGGCAATATCAAAATTGTTTCCATTTTCAATGGCAAAACAACAGGGGGTACATTGGTGTGTATATACCAGGGTGACTTGCGGGAGAGCCTAATCAAAGCGCGGTTCACTTTCCGACCTGCGCCGACGTTTGCTTTCCTGTTGGAAACCGAGGCTTCCTGTGTGATTTGCCAGGTTTTGGGGCTCTCGTTTAAAATTAACCAGGCAGCGACTTTGCGATTATAATCTTCTTCCATGTCGTCTTCGAAGGAATATGTCAAATCAAGCCGGTACTTTGTGCGGAGAAGAACTTTAAGCACGGCTCCCGCTATGGGAAGTATAAACAGCGGCGGTATGATTATAAAACAAAGCAGAATATTGCTGATGGTATTTAAGCGCACTAGTTTCCCGTACATTTCAATAAGTTCAGTATGCTCGGTAGCCTGAAACCGCTCAATCTCCGCACTTTCAATGTCACGTATCGCTTCGGCGCTTTCATTATGGGGAGCTTGCGTCCTGCGCTTTGTCCCGCCGGAACTTTCAACATATGATATGCCCGTTCCCGGGAGAGAATATGTTTTCCGGGTGCCGCCCCTGCTGGGTTTAGTCACCCTATAACCGGGAACTCCCCAGCTGTACCCTACTCCCGACTTGCTCAGATTAATTCTAAAGGCACAGCCAAGGTTAATGCTCTTTCTATACCTGAAACCCATATCAACACCCCCGGTTATTGTGATAATAAAATATATCCCAGTATACTCCCCAAAAGACCTGACTTCAAGGATTATCGTTGGTTTGCTTACCCGGCTTTTCAGGCATTAAAATGGCAGGAAAACCCGCCCCTTTTTGAAAACGACAAATTGCCGGGCACTTTAAATCGATAAAAGCCTGCGTTAACTAAGAAATATACAGTATTGGCATCGTACCCAGTTTGTCTGCCAATTCCTGACGAAAAAAGGCCTCGGCTTCTTCGCGCAAATCATTTCGGTAGCTGTATTTGCCGCGCCCGCGCCCCACCATGGCCTCCCTGTCGTAGAGCTGCACGGCTCCGGGAAAGGCCTCTTTATTGATGGCGTTATGCACGAAGCTGTAGGTCATCAATATTATCTCAATAAAACCCGTTTTCCTGACCTTTTCACTGAGTTCATCGGCAAGCTGCGCTATCAGTTCACTGTACTGCCGTTTCCAGTCCTTAAGCAGAATTACCGGCGCTATCAACAGCCCCACCGGGTACCCTGCTTCCGCCACGTTGTTCAAGGCCTGAATACGGGAGTGCAAGGGCGAGGTGCCAAGCTCTATGCGGCGAATGATATCCTGAGGGTTTACGCTCATTCGGAATATTGTCTTACCCCCGTGTTCAAGATTAAGCAAGGGCTCGACCATATCAAATTTCGTCGGAAAAGTTAAATGCCCCCTGCCTTCCCGCCCAAAGCGCTCAATAGTATAGCGCAGATTGTTCGTTACCATGTTTTCCAGCACCAAATCGCTGTTGCTGCCAATCTCAAAGCATTGGGGCACAGTGGCGGCATTTGCCTTTTTAAGCAGCCTGTCCATCATCTGCTCACGGTTTACAAACAGCCGAAGATAGGAGCATTTGTTGAAATTGCATACCAAATAGCAGTACAGGCACATAGCCCTGCAGCCTGAAGACGTAAACGGCACAAGCCAGTCGGAAACCTTATGGTTCGGCACGTATTTGTGCGTCTTTCTCACTCCAATGATGAGAAGGCTTTTTAACTTTGGAAATCCCCGGTTTTCCGCTGCCGTCAGTTCCGGTATATAGTTATGGTTTTCAATTTCAACCCAGGGCAGGTCCGCATATTTTGTTCTGAGCATTTTTCCCAGCTCGTAGTTAAGCGTATTCGGCTCGTAATACACGGTCTCAAAGCGCAACTGCATTTTTATCTCTCCTTACGGCCTGCATTAAGCTCAAATGACAATGCTATGATAGTATGCTTGCCTGGCTTTTTTATTATCCTTATAAGCCTTTAACTTCGTATAATATTTACTGTAAGGAGCCCCATAAAATAGGCCCGCGCCAAAACAGTTTGGTACGGGCCTTTACTAAAAACATTATATTTTCATTTTTTAACCTAACTTATCTTGCGGGTCCAAGGCATATTTCACCCTTATAGAAGTAAAATGAGGAGAATTGCAATGGCTCATTGACGTTATACTTATCGTTCCCGATAACTATTTCCGTGCCGGGATAAATTGTGCCGGTGCAAATGACTTTGCCATAACCTTTGGCAGATTGGTAATTGATAATCTCGTCCAGCTTTCTTTTGACTTCTTCCAACTTGTTAATGGTGGTATTATGTTGCTTGGAGACATTATCATAAATCTCCCGTTTTTCAGGAGTAAGCCGATTGGCCAACTCCATCTGCTTCAGCAGATTGTACAGGGGTTTCAGGCTTTCTATCTGTTTTTCCAGAACCGGCACCAGTTCCGAGAGTTCCTGATAATGCCCCAGAATGGCCTGTTCATTTGTAATTACAAGCTTTGTTTTGACGTTTGAGGGGGAGCCGATGGTGGCGGCTTCAATATTACTCCCAACCAGACAGCTGCCGCCAATAATCCTGGCCCTCCTCCCGGTAATCTTGAGGTCCTTTGCGCATTTTATTTCGCTGTTCAAAATGTATTCTGCGCTGACCTCGCCTTTGGCAAAAACCTTGCAGTTTTCAATAAACTTGCACTTGATGTTTCCCCCGGCGCTAATCTCGCTTCCGGTAATGCCGCTTTTTATCCAAATATTCCCGCCTGCTATAACAGTAGCAGATTCTATCGTGCCGCTGACCTCGATATCTTCCGCGGCTTCAATTGTAAAGCCCTGGGTTACCATGCCCCGGACAATCAGGCTTCCCGCTACCTTTATGTTGCCGGTGGAAACATCCACATTCCCTCTGACAATGTAGATATTGCTGACGTTTATCTTTCCGCCTACAAAATCCACCTGACCATCTATCTTGGAAATAATAGCGGTGCCGTCCTCGCTGAGCATGGTGTTTTTTCCTGAAAGGGCTGGGGCTGGCTTGCCCTTTTTCTGTTTCAGCTCCATACCCAGGACGGACATGCCCGGCTTTCCCTCCGTGGGGTGCGTAATCCTGCAAAGCACCTGCCCTTTGGTAACATTTTGTATTTGGTCAAGGTCCCGGAAGTCTACCGTGCCGTCCTCGTTTTCCTTTGGCTTAAAGCTGTCCTTTTTTACATCAAAAAGGAATTCCGCCTTCCCGTCTTCACCGTTTACCGGGGGAATCCCCGTAGCCACTACCACATCCTTATAAAAAACAGGCTTAGCCTCCAGCTCCTTGAGCTTTTCCATGTCAATGTTATACGTCACCCCCGCGTTGCTCAGGGCGGCCATCATGGAATCCACAGTAGGACCCGCCCCGTTTTTAATTGGGGGCTCTATATATAAACAGGCCTGGAGGCCGTTTTCGATAATTCTTACCCTTATTACGGAATCGACAGATCCGGAATCGGCAGATTCGACAGACGCTGAATTAACAGAAGCAATATCGGCGGATTCAACAGACTCTGAATTAACAGAAGCAATATCGGCGGATTCAACAGACTCTGAATTAACAGAAGCAGAATCGACGGCAGGAGGAATATCCGCGGACGCAACAATCGGTGGTTTTTTTTCATCAGAAACGGAGTTTTTCCGCCTAAAGAAACTCATAATTTTCCTCCTTTTCGCCAAAAATTTAAATATTTCATCCCAACATATTATAAATTAATTATAAACATATGTCTATACATTTTATCGACATAATTTTTATAGTGTTTATTTTTTAATCGGTTTTTGCTGAAAACAACAACGGGTAGCCTGTTTAATTTTATGATATGTCCCATATAAGCCCTTTGAAAAATGTTGAAATATAGGATAAACTAAGCATATACTGATGATATGCCGGCAAGCAGCTAATGCCTGGCCCCTTCAATGCAGATGAGCCTGTGGGAGACATATGTATAAGTGGACAGGGGCCTGTTATAGGAATCGTAGGTATGGGTCGCAATAAGTATGTTATCCGGCCGGGGAACTGCGCCCGTGCTGACCACGAACAGGGAGTGGGAGAACCGGATCCCGTCAAAGCTTAGCTGAACTATATCCCCCGGCCTAGCATTATCAAGAGGGGCTTCACGGCCGTAGGGGCCCGTCCCCCTGTTGTTCACAAGAAAGTTATACAAAAACGGAACGCCGGTCCATGCAGGAGCCCTGGAGTTTAAAGAAATGTAATACCACCCCGTATCAGGGGTATAGTTCATCACGCCGCAGCCGGCATACAGGCACTGAGAAATGAAGTTAGTGCAATCTCCCCCCAGAGCGTCAAAATTATAGTATCTTAGATTCCGGGCAAAGGCCCACTTACGTGCATATTCAAGAGCTCGAGTCACATCATAGGGCATAAAATCCTCTCCTGGCACGCTTTATATCAATATATGATATGCCGGGGCGGGGATTAAGGATAAGGCGCCATACCGCAAAGAGGTGAATTATGTATAAGATAATGATAGTGGAGGACGATGAAATTATCGCCCGCACAATAAAAAGCTACATTGAATCCTGGGGCTGTGAAGTTATGTGCGTCACAGATTTCAGCAGCGTGTTGGAACAATTTGTGTCCTTTTCCCCTCACCTGATACTGATGGACCTGTACCTTCCCTTCTTTAACGGATACTACTGGTGCACCGAAATCAGAAAGCTGTCCGATGTCCCCATTGTTTTTATTTCCTCGGCGTCGGATAATATGAACATAGTCATGGCCATAAATATGGGAGGAGACGACTTTATAACAAAGCCCTTCGACTTGAACGTGCTGACGGCAAAGGTGCAGGCCCTGCTCCGGAGAACATACGATTTCAGCAGCGGCACAAACCTTATTGAACACCGGGGCGCAATACTCAATACCGCCGACGGCAGCCTTACATACCGTGGGCAAAGGATAGATTTAACAAAAAATGAATACAAAATCCTTCACATACTCATGGAAAACCGAGGCAAAACGGTATCCAGGGAAGTCATCATGTCCAGATTATGGGAGACTGACAGCTTCATAGACGACAACACTCTGACAGTGAATATTACCCGGCTGCGGAAGAAGCTGGAGGACTCCGGGCTTTGCGACTTCATAGCCACAAAAAAGGGAATAGGGTATATGGTGAAATGATATGAGGGCCGTATTTTTGTACTTAAAAGGACATTTTAAAACCGCCGTAATGGTTTGCCTGTTTTTTGCCGTCTCCGCACTTGTGACTGTGCTCTACGGGTTGCCCCTGGAGCCCGTAATATACGCTGCCGTACTCTGCGGGGCGGTGCTTGTTATTTTCTGCGCCGTGGATTATGCCCACTACCGCAGGAAAATTAGCCTGCTTAAAAGCATTCAAAGCAATATCACCGTAAGTACGGATGAACTGACGGAGCCCAAAGGCGAAATAGAGGCGGCTTATCAGGAGCTAGTCCGGCTTTTAAACCATGAAATCAGGCGACTGACCTCGGAGAGCACTCTCAGGCTCAGCGAGATGACCGAGTACTACACCCTTTGGGCGCACCAGATAAAAACCCCCATTTCCGCCATGAGCCTGCTGCTCCAATCCCAGGAAGAACCGTCAAGGGAAGAACTGTCGGCAGCTCTTTTCAAAATTGAGCACTATGTGGATATGGCCATTGCTTTTCTGCGGTCGGATAACATATCCGGGGACCTGCTGATTCAGGAATACTCCCTGGACGCCATTGTGAAGCAGGCCGTCCGGAAATATGCCAGGGAGTTTATAAGGCGTAAAATCACTTTGGATTACAAGGAAATTGACCAGACCGTAATCACGGATGAAAAGTGGCTGTGCTTTGTCCTCGAGCAGCTTCTGTCAAATGCCCTAAAATACACCCGGGAGGGGAAAATCTCCATTTACCTGGATGAAAAAGCCCCCAGTACCCTGGTTGTAGAGGATAGTGGCATAGGTATTCAGCCGGAGGATATACCCCGGGTGTTTGAAAAGGGCTTTACCGGCTACAACGGCAGGACGGATAAGAAATCCACGGGCATAGGCCTGTACCTTTGCAAACGTATAATGTCAAAGCTGGGTCACAGCATTTCAATCGAATCGCAGGTCGGTGCGGGTACGAAGCTGCTGCTGGGTATGGACAGACCGGAACTGACAGTGGAGTAAGCTTAAAACTTACAAAAATGTAAGGATTGAGCCCGAAATGTAAGCCAAAATTATGGCAGGGCATTTCGGGCTCTTGATATAATAGCGTTGCAATTACACAAATTAAAAGCAACGGAGGCTTTTTTATGACTATACTTGAAGTTGAACACCTAAAAAAGATATATACTACCCGCTTCGGGGGTGCGCAGGTTCAGGCCCTTACTGATGTGAGCTTTTCCGTGGAGCAGGGGGAATACGTGGCCATTATGGGGGAATCCGGCTCCGGCAAGACCACCCTCCTTAATATACTCGCCGCGCTGGATAAGCCCACTAGCGGCCAGGTCAGGTTAAGAGGCAGAAGCATCCTGGACATCAGCGAAAAGGACATCTCCGCTTTCCGGAGGGACAACCTGGGCTTTGTGTTCCAGGACTACAACCTTTTGGACACTTTTTCCATACAGGATAACGTTCTTCTGCCCCTGGTGCTGGCTGGCAAATCCTTTGACGAGATGAACAGGCGTCTTCAGCCCATTGCCAAAAAGCTGGGCATTGATAAAATACTGAAAAAATTCCCCTACGAGGTCTCCGGCGGCGAAAAGCAAAGGGCGGCAGTTGCCAGGGCCCTTATTACCGGGCCTCAGCTGCTCCTGGCCGACGAACCCACGGGATCCCTTGATTCCCGAAACGCGGACAGCCTGCTGAAACTGTTCGGGGAGATTAACGCGGAGGGTCAGACCATTTTGATGGTGACCCACAGCGTCAAGGCGGCAAGCCACGCAAGCAGGGTGCTGTTTATACGGGACGGCCAGGTATTCCACCAGCTATACAGGGGGAACTTGACAAACGAGGAGCTATTCCAAAAAATATCCGACACCCTGACCCTGATTGCGACAGGCGGTGAAGCCAGTGCGTAAAGCCGCCTTTTATCCTAAAATTGCCCTAACCAACATAAAAAACAACCGTAAATTCTATATTCCCTACCTTCTCACCTGCATGGCAAGTGTGGCAACCATGTATATAATGCTTTTCATTAACAGCAATGAAGGCCTAAAAAATATGTTAGGCGGCGATTACATTCAGGTTTTTATGGCTTTGGGCTGCATTATCGTTGGAATCTTTGCAACCATTGTCCTCTTTTACACAAACAGCTTTCTTATGAAACGCCGCAAAAAAGAGCTGGGCCTTTATAATATCCTGGGTATGGAAAAAAGGCATATTGCAATAGTTCTCTTTTTCGAGACCATCTTCACCGGCCTGGCTACTATCGTTTTGGGTCTTATTACAGGAATTCTACTTTCCAAGCTTTCATTTGCAATGCTTTTCCGTCTGCTCAAATTTCCCGTCCCCTTTGGGTTTAACATTTCATTCAGCAGCATGGGCATTATCGCAGTTTTGTTTGCCGCCATTTTCCTTTTGATACTAATGTCCAATCTGTTTCAAATCCGGCTGAATAACCCCATACAGCTTCTCCAGGGGGGAAATGTGGGGCAAAGGGAACCTAAATCAAAGATACTCCTTGCAATCGTAGGAGTTTTGGCACTGGGCGGAGGATATGCAATTGCCATTCTTACAAAGTCTCCTCTTGCCGCAATCCCTCTGTTTTTCCTTGCCGTTATACTGGTTATCATAGGCACCTACTGCCTTTTCACCGCCGGAAGCATTGTCCTGCTCAAGGCTTTGCGTAAAAACACCAGGTACTATTACAAGACGAAGCACTTTACTTCGGTGTCCGGCATGATATACCGTATGAAGCAAAATGCCGCGGGCCTCTCCAACATATGCATTTTGTCCACAATGGTTCTGGTCATGGTGTCCACCACCGTAAGCCTGTATATAGG
>FZPS01000062.1_pt4590 | contig 10235 bp, 7 predicted proteins | sample 1817821 | NCBI WGS metagenome assembly FZPS01 (sample SAMEA104158645, study PRJEB21678) | metagenome | place: Germany | collected 2015-04-21 | reverse complement strand
ATTATATATTTCGGATGATTTCCGTATGAATAATAAACCTGATCACTGAACTTTTCTGACTTATAATCCAGTGTGGTTACAATTCCTCTAGGAATCAATTTTCTGGCAACTGCAACAGCCTCATCAACATAGCCGCCGGAATTTCCCCGTATGTCCAGAATAATCTTTTTTATCCCGGCTTTGTTTATTTCCTCGATTGCTTCGTTAAACTCTTTGGATGTTCCCCTGTCAAAGCTATTAATTGATATATAGCCAATACGCCCTTCAATCCTATAATTTACGGTCTTATTTATGATTGATCCTCTTATAATGGACAGTTCTTTTTTTAAGCCGTTGCGTGTAATAGTAAGTCTTACTTCGGTTCCGGCCTCACCTCTGATAAGTACCGCTACAGATGCGGCATCCATACCAACAACGGTTTTATCATCAACTTCAATAACTATATCACCTGCCTGTAATCCGTATTTCTCGGCCGGTGAATCTTCAAAAATATCAACTATCAGAATTCCGTTATCATGGGTTTCAAGTGTTGCTCCAATTCCCTGATACGTATTGTTTAAACTGTTTAAATAAACTTGGGTTTCTTCCTTATCATAATATACCGAATAATCATCCAGTTGAGAAAACATACCTTTTAAAGCCGCAGTAAGAGCTTCTTCTTCAGTTATACCTTCATAGTACATTTCGGTCATAAAATCCAGCATTGCCTCAAGGTATGAACCATATTCCAGGGCATTTGCTATGGGAGAAACTGCGAAGATAACGGATATAACTAAAACAAGGCATACAAGTCCTTTAAGTTTTTTCATATAAATATATCCCTCTCAATACTTAAAGTCAAAAATCAATTATTCTGTCTCTGTAATCTTTTATCAATTCTTTACCCATATAATTAATTAAATCATACATCAAATTGGCTGCATTTTCACTTGTCAAACGATTTGATGGATTAAACCTGCCCATGTAATCAGGCTCAATTATTCCTAGAATTGCAGCCACCGATGCTGCGTTCCGGGCATAAGCAGGGATACTGTCATTATCGGTGAATGGTGTTGTTGCGGCCGGGTAAGGGGCCAGGTTTTCCAATCCCAAAGCCGAAACAATCATTTTTATTGCTTCTGCACTGGTGATATATATATTCGGTCCAAAATTTCCATTTCCGTTTCCACTGGTTATACCTTTTTGATAGGCTTTTTTAATTTCATTATAGTATAAATCTCCCGGTTCAACATCTTTAAAGGGTGATATTTCAGGGACATTTTTATTTGAAGTTCTTCTTGAGTTGGTGGTAGATGAAACTCTTACATCTGTATCGGCAGGAATTTCCTTTAGAGCATTCATTAGTATTCCTACAAATTCTCTTCTTGTTAAGTATTTGCCAACCCTAAAATTTTCTCCTGTTCCCGGAAGGATTTCAAGGCCAAATAATATACTGATGGGTTCCTCGGCCCAGTGGCCATTCAGATGTTTTATATCCGGAACCATTAATCTCGACAGTTCAATTTGTGTGCTCAAGCTCTCTGTACTGTTATAGGTCTTTAACACATCAGTTGGAAGGCCGTTCTTATCAAACTCCGGAAACCGTGCAGTATAATCCAGGGTAGACTCCATCCACTGCTTTTTAACATATCCGCCATCAAAGCTGATGTAAGTCGGCTCATTTTCTGAATAATTCACCTGATGAAGAGTGGCGCTTGATACAACTATTTCGGCTGCACCGCCCCATTGAACCGGGGGATTGGTGCTTCTTAAATCTGTTTCGACCATCATGTTAATTCTTTGGGTTTCGGTACTGCTCCAATACTGGTCATAAGCATAAGTTCTTCCCGAAAGAGTAACTGTAACGGTATCTCTGGTGGTACCTGTTCCGATTGCATATACCTTTTTTTCACTGAATTCACCGGTATGATAATTGATAGCAGCCTTGGGATCAGTAATCATGGATTGGGTAAAGGAAGCATCAATCAACCTGTAAGCTGTTCCTCCGATATTAATAACTTCGGTAGGCACACGGCTGAGTTTGGTAGATTCTGTTACCTGTCCATTTGCTTTGGTTTCTCTTGTTGTGGTATATATTAACACCCTGTTCATTGTTACGTCAGCTTCAGCGTTATTAAGTCTATAGGTATATGTAGCCGTTACCACATCGTTTTTATCGGTTTTCTTTATAGTCAGAGTTCCACTTAACTTAATGGGAACCCCGGTTAGAAAGCACATCTCTGAATACTGATATTCACTTTTCTCTATAGGATTTACAACTGAGATTCCGGCTGAATACCCCATGGTCCCTTCAACAGCCAGTGCGTCAAGCGGAGCCATAGTAAGAATAATAACCAGGATAATTGTAAATATTTTATAGCTAAGTTTTCTCATGTCTCAAACCTCCGTAACCTCTTATTGGCACAATACAATAATACCCTCACCGCTTTGGCTGTGTCGCATAATCCTGACTTCATCCCCGGGTTTAATCAGGGAAATATCCCCCACCCGCCCATTTTTTATAACGATGGAATTATAAGGTATGGTTATGTTTAAGTTAGGGCTTACATCCCAAACATGGCTTTCATCATATATTTTGACCTCGGTCAGACCCAAAACTGAAGGAATAATTATTTCTGTGTTATCGTTGTCGCCCTCATCATTGTCTTCGCTATTGCTCCTTGTGATGCTGGCAACACGTCCCCTAACCGGTTCATCAACATAGGGAGCAGTACTCATCAGCACAATTTTACTTCCCTCTGCCACTATGTAAACACTCTGGTTAACATACGATGAATCCAGGTAACGCATATTCCCTACTCCGTCAGTTTCAATCAGACGGCTGACAGAAAGATCAATATCAAATGTTTTCGGAGTATTAGTGAATCTCCAGCTTACTCCGTCTAATTCAACAAATGATTCAACTGTTATACTCTTTAACGGATCAACATTCTTAATACGGCCTCTGTATAAAACAAGACCATTTTGAACAATAGATTCACTGACTATTACACTGGCAATATATTTAGTGTCGTACAGAGATTTTTCCATTGAGATTTTTAACGGGTCTAAGGTGTTTAAAGCACTTATATCCACCAGTCTTCCGTCTTTAATTGCAATGGTGTTCTTGTCAAAGCTGATTATATCGGAACTGTTTTCCAGGTAAAGTATTCCTCCGTCAGTCATGCTGAGAAGATTATCTCTGGTGGTTTTACTATATCCGGATAAAGTTCTGAAGGATGCCTTGACGATCTTATCAATTCCGTCATATTCCTTCTTCGTGGCAAAATAGACTGTTCCTCCGAATCTTTTAGGAGGCAGTTCCTTATATTCGCTACTGTACTTAAAGTTTTGTATTCCTATACCGGGAGTATATTCCCATCTTCCGTTAATGAACTCCTGCACTCCTGATACAGCAAGTGAAGTGTTAATACTGTCGAAAAACTCAATTTTCCCTCTATATATTCCGCCGATGGGTCTGGTCTGCTTTTCTATATCAATACCTGCTATATGGATGTTGGGGCCGTTTGTCTGTGCCAGAACCCGTATCCTGTCCCCCACCACAATCTCAGAAATTGTGCAAGGCCGGTTGTTTTTATAAATGGGAATGGTTCCTGATAAAGTATAATTTACAAAGCTACCATCATCCTTTTTTAAAATCAGCCAAGCTGCCCCTTTTAAATGGACTGTACCGTACACAGATGTATAATAGCTTTTTGTGCTGATTTTTTCTATATATCCTTCCCTGTCCAGCTTTATAAATGCCATATCTCCCGGCTGAATATCATCGACACTAACCTCATATCCGTCCCTCAAAACCGGTATATCATACCCGTACGTAAAACTGCGAAGGGTAATCAGCCTGTCGGTTGTGTCGGGATTCATTCCTGAACCATCTTCGAAATAGAGAGTGATATACCCCAGTGAGGGGTTATTCTCCTTGACAACACCGCTGATAAGCCCATCTTCCTCTGTCTGTCCGGGAGCATAGGTTTGTGCAAAAATATAATTACCTGAACCATAGGTTGATAAAACGGCTATTGTTAGTATGAGAACGAAAACAACAACTGCTTTTTTAAACTGCATCTATAGCCTCCAAAAAGATTTATTCTAAAAGATTTATCGGCAATTAGAGCAAAAGTGTAAATAAAATATACTTTACGCTTTTATGACAAATGATTTTGTCATCCTGAGAGTACGGTGTCAAATGATCTTTATTAAAGAATATTTTTCCGAAATTTTAGCTCGGTAATGACCATTCCCGATAATATAAGAAGGCTGCCAATAATAGTTTGAATTGTTAGAACCTCAGTATTCCCATGAATATCCGGCACAATTAAGGCAAAGATTGCACCGAAAACCGGCTCACAGGTCAGAATCAGAGCTGTTCTGGTGGGGGTTGTGTATTTCTGGGCTATGGTCTGAACACTATAACCAAATGCTGTTCCCAATGCTCCTGTATAAAGGATGGTAAGAATAACTTTGGAATCAAAAGCGATAGGATCCGGATTATCAGATGTAAAAGCAACTCCTGCCCAGGTTATAAGGTAGAATACGGCTGTTGCCGCAACTTGAATAAATGCCAGATGATATATATTCATATCTGATGCAAACTTGTCAATAAAAATTATCTGTAGTGCAAAACATATTGCACAAATAAGAGTTAAGGTATCACCTTTTACCCAATTTCCCTGGAAACCTGTAAGAAAAAAAAGCCCCACTGCTGCCAGAAAAACTCCTATAACTGCGTTCACAGGCGGTCTCTTTTTTAATAGAAATACCGATATTATAGGAACCATAATCACACAGAGCCCGGTTATAAAGGCTGAATTGGAAGCCGTTGTGGTTTTAAGTCCCAGAACCTGAAGCATCATGCCGGCATACAGCAGAACAGCAATTAAAGAACCCCGCATTATATCGCCCAGATTTATTCCCTTAAGTCTTTTATTAAAAACAATTGCCAATATAATTGAAGCCACCAGAAATCTCATGGCAAGGTAAGCGTAAGCGGGAATGTCATCAGATATGTTTTTCATTACAATAAAAGATGAACCCCATATAATAGTTATACTAAAAATTGATAAGTCGGCCTTAAGTTGCTTGCTCATATGTTAATCCCTTCAATCACTACTGTAATCAGCAAAATTTTAACCACCGGCTATCCGGTGGTTAATCCTGTTCAACAGGGTAGTTGCTATTTCTTTTTTAGATTATACACTTTAAAAGAATAATCCGCAATAATCTGACTGCCAGGATCATTTAATTCTCAGCATAATGAGTTTGTTAAACCAGGACAGTGCTATTGATTCTGTATATGTTTCGGGAACCTTAATAATATGTATTGAACCTAAGATAGGAATAGCAATAACAAAAACTATATAACAGATGAGTATCCCTACTGCAAAACCTGTTACCATACCTGTAATCCGGTTTGCAGTTCCTAATATTGAGCTGCTGCTTAAAACTCCGGATATAAGTTTACCTATTATTACAACCAGCAATTTTATCAGAATAAACAGAACAATAAAAGCAATGACCTTTAATATACTGAAGGCAATAAAATCATTTACAGTTACCACAGTTTCGGAATATAAATCTCCTGTTTCAACAGCTGCATTAGTAACAGACATTAGCTGTTTCAGCATAGTATTTTCTGCAATAGCATTCTCCAGCTCGGGTATTTTATCTGCTATGCTCAATGCAGATTCAGATTGAGTATCAGTAATTTTCATGTTTCCTATTAAAGAAACAGCAGGTACTACCTCATTTAACTTATTGGCTATGCTCTCTCCCAGTTTAGTTTTTTGCATAGCTATCAGGGTAAGTTTTGGAGAAAGCAAATAAGCTGCAAGCATTCCCACCAGATATCCAGCAAGGCTGAAAATAGTATTTATTAATCCTTTTATGTAGCCTTTTAGTCCAAAGAGAGCTATAATGATAACTATTACATAGTCTACCCAGTTAAAGTCAAAACCAAGAAGTAAATCAGCAACTATAAAGAGAGCCACCGCCAATAGAAGAAGAACTAACGGCAGACGATTCATAGTTGCTGCAATGGGTTTTGGCCTACCATAACTGTGACGCAAAGATTACACCCCCTAAAAAGGTTAATGTATCGGGAAATTATTAATCGAGGTGGAAATAATTATCTGCATTAGAATAGATTGATACCAAGAAACAGAAGAATACATACAATTAGAATGCCTATTTTTGCATGTTTCTTACTAAACAACAATGTAAAATCCTCCTTTAATAATACCCTCCATTTGCTAGATGTTATTATATCATTATGACAAATATTTGTAAAACGATTTTAAACTTTCTGTAATAAAGAGGTGATCAAATGCCTTTTGATGGCGTATTATCAAATAGAATTGCTAAAGAACTAAATATTACCCTTGCAGGAGGCCGGATAGGGAAAATACATCAAATCGGGCGGGATGCTATTGTACTGCAAGTACGTGCAGCAGGCGAGAACCACAAGCTCCTGCTTTCATGCAATGCATCATCTGCCAGAATTCATCTGACCCAAAGACAATTTGAAAACCCGGATACTCCTCCGGTCTTTTGCATGCTGCTTCGAAAGCATTTTTCGGGAGGAATAATAAAGGACATCCGTACAAACGGATTTGAGCGTATTATTACAATAGAAACTGAGGTTACCGATGATTTAGGTGACCGCAGTATTAAAAAACTTATTATTGAGATTATGGGACGCCACAGCAATATTATTATTCTCAACAAGGATAATTATATTATTGATGCCTTAAAGCATGTTGGCAGCGATGTAAATCGTGTCCGTGAACTGCTCCCGGCCAGGGCTTATGTGCTTCCGCCTCCACAGGACAAACTTGATCCTGCATCAGACAATACATTGGATGTGTTATTGAACTCGGCTTCACAATGTGGGAAAAAGGTTGAATCCTTCCTGCTTGACAAACTAAAAGGTTTTTCACCTGTTTTGTGCAGGGAAATATGTTTTCGGGCGCAAATAGATGAATCTACACCTGCTAATAAGCTGGCTTTTCGTGAGCTACTGAGAATTACTGAAACTATAAAGAATATTATGGATGAACTGACAAGGGATATAGTATTTCCAACAGTTATATTTGATAATACAGGAAAACCTGTTGATTTCCATTGTATTGGGCTTCTTCAGTATTCTTCTTCCAAAGGCTTTGGCTCCATAAGTGATGCTGTTGAAGAGTATTTTGCTTTAAAAAATAAGAATGAGTTTAATACTCAAAAAGCAAAAAATCTTCAGACTAAAGTGTCCAGGCTGCTGGAAAAAAGCGAAAAGCGGTTAGCAATAAATTTACAGACCTGTGAAGAAAACAAGGATTATGATAAATACAGACTATTCGGGGAACTCATAACCGCAAATATCTATTCTCTTTCAAAAGGGATGGATACAGCAAGGGTTACAAACTATTACAGTGATAATAATGAGAGTGTCGATATCCCTCTTGACAAGGATAAGTCTCCTCAGCAAAACGCCCAAAATTATTTTAAGAAGTATAATAAGGCCAGAACTGCATTTTTATATGCTCAAAATGAATTGTCCGTTATTAAGAATGAAATATCTTATCTTGAGAGTATTCTTTTTGCAATAGAAAACTCAAAAGACACACAGCAGCTGTCTGAGATACAAATGGAGCTATTAGAACAAGGTTATATCAAGCATTTGGATAAAAAAACCAGAAAAAGCCCACCGGCTAAAATCCTGCCTAAAAAGATTATCTCAAAGGATGGGTTTGAAATTCTGATAGGACAGAATAATAAACAAAATGATAAGCTAACACTGAAAATGGCAAGGCATGAGGACATCTGGCTTCACATCAAAAACTTTGCCGGCGCTCATGTGGTAATAAAAACTGAAGGAAAAGATGTTCCCGATTCTACATTAATCGAGGCTGCCGAATATGCAGCCTGGTTCAGTAAGGCCAGGTCATCCTCCAAAGCTGAGGTTGACTATACCCGGATAAGAAATGTTAGAAAGCCTTCGGGTGCAAAACCGGGTATGGTGAATTACGTTAATTACTCCACAGTTGTTGTAATACCAAAAGAGCCTGTGTGAAACATCAAATGTAAAAATCATATAGTTTAAGCGGCACGACCTGCTACAATTTAAAGCGCAGCAAGGATTGCGTGGCGAGCACGACTAGAAAACTGATGTTGGAGATGGAGTGCTAAATTGTTGCAGGATATCGCCGCTTAATAAGAATTCGATAAAAAATTTCACAGTAAAAGAGTTTTCTCATCAGAATAGTCTCTCATAGCATTTTTTTATACCATGGCTGACCTTCTCTTTGTCAATGGTCTTGAATTCACCATTCTCATAGAGTATTTCACCGTCAACCATTGTCAGGCACACATCGGAGGCCTGAACCGAATATGCCAGCGCCGAAACCACATTATGAACCGGCATCAGATGGGGTTTATCCATATCTATCATTATAATATCTGCTTTTGCCCCTTCTTTAATAACCCCCAGATTATCCATGCCAATGGCTATGGCACCGTTAACGGTGGCCATTTTTAATGATTCCATAGCAGTTATAAGCAATGGATCCTGATTTGCTCCCTTATGTATAAGAGCCGCCAGATTTATTTCTTCAAACATATTAAGGTTATTATTGCTTGATGCGCCATCGGTTCCCAAAGCCACATTGACTCCTATGTTTAAAGCATTTGGAACAGGTGCAATTCCGCTGGCAAGTTTAAGATTACTTGATGGATTATGTGTCATGGTGACTTTATTATCGGCTAGAATTCTTGCATCATCTTCTGTTATCCATACACAATGGGCTGCTACAGTTTTTTGCTCAAAGACTCCAAGATCATATAAATGTTTTGCAGGTGTTTTGCCGTACTTTTTCAGACAATCTTCATGCTCAACCAGGGTTTCATCCAAATGCACATGGATGGGTGCTCCGTACTTTTGTGCAGTTTCAACTATTGCCCTTATATAGGCAGGAGAGCAGGTATAAATAGCATGAGGGGCAAAAGCTCCGGTAATTCTGCCATTGGCAGCTCCGTTCCACCTTTTGTAAAAATCAATAGTTTCATTTAAACGGGTATCATCGGAAAAATCACGCCCCTCGCCTGTATTTATCATTCCTCTGGAGAGCTGTGCACGAATTCCTGATTCCTCAACAGCCCGGGCTAAGTCATTCATATGATCATACATATCTATAAAGCATGTGGTACCTGATGCAATCATTTCCATGATTCCCAGAAGCGACCCGTAATAAATATCCTCCCCCTGAAGTTTTTCTTCAACAGGAAAAATATGATCAAAAAGCCAGGTCTGTAAACTCATATCATCAGCATAATTTCGTAGGAGAGTCATTGGAACATGACAGTGACCATTAATAAGCCCCGGCATCAGAAGTTTTCCAGATGCATCAATTACCCTCGCATTATTTTTCTGTTCATCATTAAGACTACCAATGGCACTGATTACATCATCCTCTACAAGAACATCGCAGGATTCTGATATTTCTTGGTTATTCATGGTCAGTACCATAGCATTCTTAAAAATATATTTCATGAAAATTTCCTCCGGCATTAGTCTGTCTACTATTTCGGTTATATCATCCGGTTTATTTCTGTCATCCTCCCAGGTCATTATCATCGTTTGGAGTAATAATTATATTTACACTGTACTCTCCTATCAGAGTTACATTATTGGGGACAGTAACTGTAAGCGGAACTTCATGTTCTCCGGGCAAAAGATCGCTCACATTTATTGACAGTCTTATATCAGTGGCTTTTATAGCATTTACATCTTCACTCTTACCTTTTACAGTGATAGGTATTGCATCATTAGTAACCCTATAACTCATATTTCCCGTGTTATCCCCGTGGAAAATCGAAACATGACCAGGGGACATATTAATATTGCGGGTTATATATTTCTCAATAATTACCTCGGCTGTTAGACGTTCTGCATCCTCTTCCAATATAGTGGCACCTTTCGGAAGGTTTGTTACCAGCGGCGTTATAAATGTTTCTGATTTATCAGTTATATCAATTACCTCGGTGCTGACACTTTTAATGCCGTCAAGTACGTTTCTGCTGCCCAAAACTCGTACATTTGGCATAGAAAACTTAATTTCCTTCACATAATAATCATCCAGAGGTTTGCCTTTGGTACTTGCAAAAACCGGTACATTTTTTGCAAGATTATAGGAAACAATAATGGGAATTTTCCCTTCAAATTGCCTTAAAATTTCACCTTTGTCATCCAGTAC
>FZPS01000197.1_pt157 | contig 10236 bp, 9 predicted proteins | sample 1817821 | NCBI WGS metagenome assembly FZPS01 (sample SAMEA104158645, study PRJEB21678) | metagenome | place: Germany | collected 2015-04-21 | reverse complement strand
TAATTTTTGATTCATTGGAGTATTGCACTAATACATCGGAATGTAATTAAAATTGTCCCCTGGTAATTTTGACTATAAATATTATATCACATAAAAAGGATACTTCAATATGTTTTGAGTAAAAAAATCCAATAAATATAATCTCTTATTTTGTCGATATTCTTCCTATTTGTCTTATTATAATTTTTTTATATCTTTACATAAATCAATGGTTTCCAATCTTTTTGTATAGTTAATAAATGTGGAATTATAAGCATAAAATGTATTTAGATTTGCAAAATTCATTATTGCTTGTAATTTAATTTTAAAGTATAATTATTATCAGGTCATAAATAATTTTTAAATAAGTTTTGGAGAGAAAAAACATGAGTAAATGTATAGATATTTACCTAGAAGGGGAAAAACGTATTGTTAAAGGGTTAGGATATTACAGTCCTCAACCTGTAGATAATCTGAAAACACTGGTAAAAGAAAGTGTACGAAACTACGGAGAAGCCATCGGCTTTAAATTTAAGGATAAAAACGGTAAAATAGTTGGAAAAACATATGTGGAATTTGACAGGGAAATTGACTATCTTGGCACTTCATTGTTATCACTAGGACTAAAAAACTCAAAAATAGCAATAATAAGTGAGAACAGGTACGAATGGGGATTATGTTATCTTTCTATTATCAATGGTACAGGGGTAGCAGTACCTTTGGATAAATATCTCCCCCCTAATGAAATAATTAATTTAATTGAACGGGGAGAAGTAAACGCTATCTTTTATAGTAATGCTTATCACGAAACTATGGTAGAAATCTCTAAATCAAATAAAAATATTAAATACTATATATGTATTGACAATGATATAAATAAACCAAATGAAAAGTTTTTAACTTTACCTGATTTAATTGACATGGGAAAAAAACTTGTTGATAAGGGTGATAAAAGTTTTGTAGATGAGGAAATTGACAAGAATAAAATGTCAGTGCTTCTCTTTACATCAGGTACAACAAATATATCAAAAGGTGTAATGCTGTCTCATTCTAACATTGCAAGCAATGTTACCAGTCTTTCAGCTTGTATTTATGTAGGACCTGGTGATGTACACCTTTCACTCCTCCCACTGCATCACACCTTTGAAAACACAGTGGGACTGCTTTTTATGATACACAGAGGTGTATGTATAGCTTACAGTGATGGTATTAAATATATAGCACAAAATCTTATAGAATATAATGTCTCTATTTTAATAGCTGTTCCAGCTATTTTTGAAGCCATGCACAGAAAATTAATTAAGGGAATAGAAAAATCAGGTAAATCCAAGTTGGTTAACGTTCTTATAAAGATATCCCAACTATTAAGACTTTTAAAAATTGATATGCGAAGAAAACTTTTTAAGAGTATATTCAAACAATTTGGGCCCTGCCTTAGAATTGCCGTTTCAGGTGCTGCACCTTTAGATGCTGAGGTAATTGCATGGTTTGATAAAATTGGATTAAACCTTCTTCAAGGCTATGGTCTTACAGAAACATCCCCTGTTGTATCTGTAAATTATGAATTTTACAATAAATTTGGAACAATAGGCTTTCCTTTGGCAGATGTGGAAATGGCAATTGATTCACCTGATGAAGATGGTTTAGGTGAAATTATCATAAGAGGTCCTAATGTAATGCTGGGATATTATCGAAATGATAGCGAAACTATGGAAGTTATAGATGAAAAAGGCTGGCTTAGAACAGGTGACTTAGGAATAATTGACAAAGAAGGATATGTAAGCATACGCGGTCGTGCTAAATCCATGATTGTACTATCAAATGGCAAAAAGGCATTCCCGGAAGAGTACGAAGTTCTTCTAAATGAAATTTTTGGTGTCAAGGAGTCCTTTGTATGGGGGCACCCAACTCCTAGTGGGGATATTCAGGTATGTGCAAAACTTGTTGTAGATAAGGAAACAATATTAGCAGAAAAAGGAGAAATGCCATCTGAAAAAGAACTCCACTCTCAGTTTGAAAAGGCCATTAAAGAGATAAATAAAACTCTTCCTCAATATAAAATAATAAGACATTTTGTAATGACTTATGAGGATTTGGTGAAAACCACTACCCTTAAAATTAAAAGACCTGTGGAAGAGAATAAAATCAACGAAAAATTAAACAGTTTAGGCTTAGATATGAAAAAGGCATCAGGAAAATTTATATAAAAAACAATATTGAAAACAAAAGGGAAATAAAAATACCTGTTAAAACATCAAGGGGGTAATGAACTCCTGCTAAAACCCTTGAAATAGCAGTAAATAAAGCTAAACAAATACATACCCACCCTGCTATTGGATTAATCCAGTACACAGAAAGGGCAATAATCATAGCCGATGAAGCATGTTTGCTAGGAAAAGAACCATCTGCATCATGAATCATTATTGGCTCAATTTCAAGTACCTCAAAAGGTCTTTTTCTATTTATAACCTTTCTTAATATAGTTACTGTCATTAATACCAAAGCAGGTACTAAAAGAAATTTTATCAAAAGTTGGTCTAAAGAAATTAGCAGCCATAAAACACATCCTGTATATAAAGCAACAAAAAAAAGTGAAGAACCTATGTTTATAAAGTACAAGGCTTTTTTAAGTCCTTCTCTTTTTGATACAAATTTGTACAGCGTTAAAAATATTTTTGTATCTACAGACATTATTATTTCTCCATACAAATCTAATCTTTTAAAGTATCTTTATTATACTATTGTTTTTTGATATTAACAATTAACTTATTGTCCAACTCCCATATATTTAAATCCATATCCCTCCATAGCAGCTCTTTTGTATATATTTCTAAAATCAAAAAAGTACGGCTCTTTTAGCATTTCCTTAACTCTTTTAATATCAAGACGTTTAAATTGATCCCATTCAGTTAAAATGACTACTCCATTACTTTTATTTATAGCCTCATATTCATCTTTACAATACTTTATTTTATCTTTAATATCCAAAAGTCTCCACTTTGCTTCTTCCATTGCAGCAGGGTCATAAACTCTAACCTTTGCACCTTTTTTTATAATATAATTTAGTATTGTAATTGACGCTGCCTCTCTCATATCATCTGTATTTGGTTTAAAGGCAAGGCCTAGTATTGCTAGCACCTTTCCATTTAAATCCCCCATCATATTTTCTATCTTTTGTGCCATAAGCTTTTTTTGATTTTCATTTGCTCGAACAGTCTGTTCAATTAATGTAACAGGAATACCATATTGTTTACCCATATTAGCAAGTGCTATAGTGTCTTTTGGAAAACAACTGCCACCATAACCTGGCCCTGGCTGCAAAAACTTAGGACTAATCCTTTTATCTTTCCCCATCCCATCTGCCACATCCTGTACATTTGCACCTAACTTCTCACAAAGATTCGCTATTTCATTTATAAAAGTTATCTTCATTGCCAAAAAAGCATTAGAAGCATATTTTATCATTTCAGCTGTTTCATTATTTGTTAACATAAATGGAACATCATTTAGATATAGTACATTATATACTTGTTTCATGATTTCAATTGCCTTTTGTGAGTTTGAACCAATAACCACCCTGTCAGGGTAACAAAAATCATGTACAGCAGTACCCTCTCTTAAAAACTCAGGGTTTGAAACCACGTCAAACTGGTAGGACACACCCCTTTGTTTTAACTTTCCTTCAATAAGTTCTCTTACCATTTTAGCCGTTCCAACGGGTACTGTACTTTTATTTACAATCACCTTATATTCATTTATGTTTTTTCCAATATCCTCTGCCACCTGTTCCACATATTTTAAATCTGCACTCCCATCATCTTGAGGTGGCGTACCCACTGCTATAAAAATAATCTGACATTCTTCAATCGCCTTTTTAATATCTGTTGTAAAATCAAGCCTTTTATAATAAGCATTTCTTTCAACTATAGGAGCAAGACCTGGCTCATAAATTGGAATAATTCCATTTTTCAAACCTTCAATTTTTTTAGAATCATTATCTACACATATAACATTCATTCCAAAGTCTGAAAGACTAGCCCCTGTTACAAGACCTACGTATCCGGTTCCAACGATAGCAATCTTATACATGTTATAACCCTCACAAACTATATTTTATGTACCAATTAACAAATTTTTTAATTCCTGTCTCAATGTCTGTAGAAGGGTTGTAACCAAAAATTTCTCTTGCTTTTTTTATGTTTGCATAAGTTCTTTTAACATCTCCCCCCTGCATAGGTAATTTTTTAATTATTGCTTTTTTACCAATTGATTTTTCAAGCAGCTCAACCATGGTCTTTAGGCTAACTGTATGGGATTTACCAAGATTAAAAATTTCAAACCTGCCTTCTTGTTTTTTAATCCACTCAATACTTCTTATAATTCCATCTATAATATCATCAATATATGTATAATCTCTCTCGGATAATCCATCTCCATAGAAAGGAATTTCCTTACCATTAAATATTAGTTTAGTAAACTTATGTATAGCAAGATCAGGCCTTTGCCCTGGCCCATACACAGTAAAAAATCTTAAAGCTGCTATATCAATATTAAATAATTGGTGATAAGTATAACAAAAAAGTTCCCCTGTTCTTTTTGAAGCTGCATAAGGAGAAATTGGACAATTTACATTGTCTTCTTCTGAAAAAGGAACTTTATCATTATTTCCATAAACCGATGAAGAAGATGCAAAGACAAATTTATTCACTTTATGTATTTTGCACATTTCTAAAAGATTTACCGTCCCTTTAACATTTACATCAGTATACGTTATAGGGTCTGTTATAGACGGTCGAACCCCTGCCATAGCAGCTAAATGAACAACAATATCTATCTTTTCTTCGTTAAATATTTCATTCATTTTTAAGATATCTCTTATATCAGATTTAATAACTTTAAATGTGTTTTGTGTTATGTTTTCAGAAGATATAAAATTCTTTATCTCAAGAATATTATTTTCTTTTATCTTTGGACTATATAAATTATCAAAATTATCTACTACAACTACATTATATTTTCTTTTAAGCAGTTCTCTACATAAATGAGATCCAATAAAGCCAGCTCCACCGGTAACTAATATCTTCATCATGCCACCCCTTCCCATATAGTATATATATGAGAAAAGTTTTCTTAGGGTGTATAAATTATTGTCCTATTTAAATATGGTTAAATTCATCCTTCATGCTGTACGCACACAAAAAGAGCGATACACAGCTAACTGTATCCAGCCAACTGTACATCGCTCTTTTTGCAATAAACCTTATCCATTATAACAGCCAGACAATATATCAGCAATCCTCTTACTTGCAAATCCATCACCATAAGGATTACTTGCCTTACTCATTTTTTCATATTCCTCTTTATCATCAAGAAGCTGTTTAAATGTATTATATATAACTTCTTCATCTGTTCCTACAAGTTTTAAAGTTCCTGCCGCAATCCCTTCAGGCCTTTCTGTAGTATCCCTCATTACCAAAACAGGCTTACCAAGGCTTGGTGCTTCCTCTTGTATTCCTCCGCTGTCTGTCAAAATTAAATACGACCTTGCAAGAAAATTGTGAAAATCCAAAACTTCCAAAGGTTCTATAATTCTTATCCTGTCTGTATTTCCTAGTATCTCATTGGCAGCTTCCCTCACCACAGGATTCATGTGTATTGGATAAATTGCTTTTATATCAGGCTTTTCATCAATGATTCTCTTAATCGCCCTAAACATATTTCTCATTGGCTCTCCAAGATTTTCTCTTCTATGAGCTGTTATCATAATAAGTCTGCTGTCAGATGCCCACTCTAAATGTTCATGAGTATATTCTTCTCTGACAGTGGTTTTAAGAGCATCTATTGCTGTGTTTCCTGTAACAAAAATAGTTTCTGGATTCTTTCCTTCTTTTATAAGGTTGTTTTTTGAAACTTCAGTAGGCGAAAAATTGAAATCTGCCATGATGCCAACAGCTTGACGGTTAAACTCCTCCGGATATGGAGAATAAATATTGTATGTTCTAAGCCCTGCTTCAACATGTCCTATTTTTATCTGTAAATAAAAACATGCTAATGCAGTTACAAATGTTGTTGATGTATCGCCATGTACTAATACTATATCAGGCTTAACTTCTTCTAAGACAGCCTTCATTCTTTCTAAAATATTTATAGTAACATCAAATAATGTTTGTTTTTCTTTCATTATGGATAAATCATAATCTGGCACCACATCAAAAGCCTCAAGCACCTGATCTAGCATTTCCCTATGTTGACCTGTTACACAAACAATAGTCTCAAAGTTTTCTCTGGATTTTAATTCCTTTACAAGGGGACACATTTTAATAGCTTCCGGTCTTGTTCCAAATACCACCATGATCTTTTTCATAAATATACATTTCCTCCTTAAAACTACAACTATATTTTCAGCATTTTTTTAAACACTTACATGTCTAAATGCAACAAAACCCACTCAATGAAATCTATTCATTTTTAAGTGGGCTGTTTTTTCTAAATTCTAATTTTCTTTCACTGCTGCAACCTCATCTACAGCTTCACCTTCTATTATTTTAGAATACATATCATTATAATACTTCATATAATCACCAGAAACAACATTTTCAATCCAGTCAGTATTATCTAAATACCACTGGATTGTCTCTTTAATTCCCTCTTCAAAGGTGTATTCTGGTTTCCATCCCAATTGAGTTGTTATCTTTGTATTGTCAATTGCATATCTTCTGTCATGTCCAGGTCTGTCTTTAACAAATTTAATTAAACTTTCAGACTTTCCTAAAATTTTAATTATCAATTTTACAATTTCAATATTTGCTTTTTCATTGTTTCCGCCAATATTATAAACTTCTCCGTCTAATCCTTTATGTAAAACAACATCAACTGCTTGACAGTGATCATATACATGAAGCCAATCCCTTATTTGCATTCCATCACCGTAAACTGGTAAATCTTTTTCTTTTAAACAATTATTAATCATAAGAGGTATCAACTTTTCCGGGAATTGATAGGGACCATAATTATTACTGCACCTGGTTATATTTACAGGTAAACCAAAGGTTTCATTATATGCTCTGACTATTAAATCTGCACTAGCCTTTGAAGCAGAATATGGACTGTTTGGCAAAAGCGGCATGGTCTCAACAAATAAGCCTGTTTTTCCTAATTCTCCATATACTTCATCTGTAGAAACTTGCAAAAACTTAACGCCTTCTTTATACTTTCTGCAATATTTATCATCAGGATTTGTTTTCCAGTGTTTTTTAGCTGTGTCAAGTAAAACCTGAGTACCAATAACATTATTAGTTAAAAATATCTCTGGTTCTTCAATACTTCTGTCCACATGAGATTCAGCAGCAAAATTAACTACTGTGTCTATTTCGTAAGTGCTAAATATTTCATCCATCTTATTCCTGTCTCTTATATCTGCTTTTATAAAAGTATAATTCTCATTATCCGAAATGTCTTTTAAATTTTCCAAATTTCCTGCATAAGTTAATGCATCCACATTTACAATTTTATAATCAGGATGTTTTTTCAGCATTAATTTTACAAAATTGCTTCCAATAAAACCTGCGCCACCAGTTACCATAATTTTTTTCATATTATTGACCCCTCACTACTTTTTTTAATCTATTCTTCCAACAATGATAAGATATATTGTCCATAATCAGTCATCTTAAGACTTTCACCAACAGCCCTAAACTGTTCATCATTGATAAATCCTCTTCGCCATGCAATTTCTTCTAAACATGCTATGTAAAAACCTTGTCTTGACTGAACTGCCTCAACATATTCCGCAGCTTTTAACATACCATCAGGGTTTCCTGTATCAAGCCAAGCCATACCACGTCCTAACAAAACAACATTCAATTGATTTTTTTCAAGATAAGCGTTATTTACCGATGTAATTTCAATTTCCCCTCGTGCTGAAGGCTTAACATTTTTAGCAATCTCAACAACCTGGTTATCATAAAAATACAAGCCTGGAACAGCATAATTTGACTTTGGATGCTCTGGCTTTTCTTCAATTGAAATTACTTTTTTATTTTCATCAAATTCAACTACCCCAAATTCCCTGGCATCTTTTACAGGGTAGCCAAAAATAACTGCCCCTTCTTTATACTCTTTTGCTCTATTTAAAACTTTTGTTAAATTCTGTCCATAAAAAACATTGTCCCCCAAAATCAGACAAACATTATCTTGTCCAATAAATTCCTCTCCAATTATAAATGCATCAGCCAATCCCCTTGGCTTGTCCTGCACCTTATAGGATAATTTTAATCCAAATGAAGAACCATCGTCAAGTAGCCTTTTATATACAGGCAAATCTTCTGGTGTTGAAATAATCAATATTTCCCGTATTCCTGCCAGCATAAGAACAGACAATGGATAATAAATTAAAGGCTTATCATAAATAGGCAACAATTGTTTTGATACAGCCTTTGTCATGGGATACAATCTTGTACCTTTCCCTCCTGCCAAAACAATACCCTTCATTTTTATTCACCTCTATTCTTTAATAATTCTACAAATCCTGTCAACATCCTCTAAATCTAAATCTGCATAAAGTGGTAAAGTCAACACCCTGTCTGCTATATACTCTGCAACAGGCAAATGTGTTGAATCAAACACACCTTTATAGCACTGAAAATTACTAGTCAAGGGATAAAAATATTTGCGTGCAATAATATTATACCTCTTTAACAATTCAAACACTTGATCCCTTGTGTATTTATAACCGTCAAACACCACAGGAAAATAAGCATAATTAGGCTTTACCCCATCTTGTGGTTTAACAAGCCTTATTCCCTTAATCCCTTCTAAGTTTAACATATATCTTTCTACTACCTGCTTTCTTTTTTCTATCTCTCTATCAACATATTTAAGATTACATAATCCCATTGCTGCCTGAAATTCATTCATTTTAGCATTACCGCCAACAAATTCAACACTTTCAGGACTAGTTATTCCAAAATTCTTAAGAGAATTTAGACTATTTTTTAAACTATCATCTTTAAAGGTTAATGCTCCGCCTTCAATGGTGTTAAAAACTTTTGTGGCATGGAAACTAAACATAGATGCATCTCCAAAATTCCCAACACCTTCACCATTAACGGTAACACCAAATGTATGAGCTGCATCATAAATAATTTTAAGATTATACTTTTTTGCAATTTTCTCTATTTCAAAAACATCACAAACACTTCCGTAAACATGTACAGGAATAATAGCACTGGTGTTTTCAGTTATAAGACTTTCGATTTTTTTAGTATCTATGGTAAAATCATCATCCTTAATATCACAAAATACAGGTTTTAATCCATTCCTTACTATTGCATGGGTTGTAGAAGCAAAAGTAAATGGAGTGGTAATAACTTCACCAGTTAGGTTAAAAGCTTCAATTACACACTCTAGCGCTAAGTGTCCATTAGCAAACAGAACTATATTAGCAACGCCTAAATAGTCTATTAAACTAGATTCCAGTCTTTTGTGTTTTTCTCCTCCATTTGTAAGCCAATAGCTTTCCCATATGTTCTTTATTTCATCAATATACTCCTCAAATGGAGGCATTGAAGACCTCGTTACTTGGATAGTTTTCATTTTGTCACCCCCATTGTTTAAGATTACTTGCATTTAAAACTAAGTGCACTTTTAAAATACTCCGTTGCTCTATTATCTTTCAATAGCGGCGAATATACTTGAAATGCACGAATATTTTGATGAGAATTTATTTCAATAACTTTAAAACCATCTTCTGTAATTGCAACATCAAAACCTAAATAATTCAGTTCTGACATATATTTACACATTTCAATTACCTTATTTTTAACAAATTCCCAATTAGGAATATAACCCTCTATCTTTACTTTTGAATCTGTGTGTATTTCATAATTCTGAACACTACCATCTTCTTTTAATGTCTTTGCATCTGAGTACATTCCTGTATCGACATCAATCAATGCAAATATTCCGCCAGCCGTTATATTATCCACAGTCCCTGTTTTACTTGTCCCAAATCTTATAAATGCATTTGGAATAATCCAAGATAAACTTCCCTCTTTTACCACCATAATTCGAATTGTATTTAATGATTTGTCATTTATTTTTCTCAAACTATTATGTCCAACAACATATTCGGTTATTAAATAATTTTTAAGACTAGAAATAAAATTAACAATATCATCTTTCTCCACAACTTCGTCATTAATTAAATACTTGCCATCTTCTAAAAGTAGTTTATAAAAACCCTTGCCACCACTACCA
>FZPS01000183.1_pt417 | contig 10237 bp, 9 predicted proteins | sample 1817821 | NCBI WGS metagenome assembly FZPS01 (sample SAMEA104158645, study PRJEB21678) | metagenome | place: Germany | collected 2015-04-21 | reverse complement strand
TTGACTGTGGTTCCAGCGGAGGCCGAAGTTCTTGCTCTGCGAAAAATCGGCGCTGCCCTTTTCGCCGGTGCGGTCATCGGAATAAGTGAGCGAAAAACCACCTGAGAATTTATAATTTACTTTATATCTTGAGTTCAAATCTATTGCCCAAGAACCCAAAGAATAGAGGTCGCCGGTGGCGGAAAGGTCGAAGTAATCGCCGAAGACGAAATACATTCCAAGATCCCTCATATAAAAACCTCGCGCAGTTTCTTCTCCGAAAGACGGCATAAGCAGGCCGGTGGCTCTTTCGGGTCGTTTCGGAACAAAGCCGAAGGGCAGATAAAGCGGCAGGCTCACATCTTCGAGCACCATATGCGCAGGACCGAAGACTATCTTCTGGCTCGGCTTGGTAATCACCTTTGCATTATAGAGCTTCATATAATAATGCGGCTCAGGCGCATCGCAGACGGTGTATTTGCCTCCTAAGATATTGATGGAATTATCCGGCATCATCTTTATATTGCTGCCCCTGAGTATGCCTTCATCTTCGTTTGTAACCATATTGGAAATGCGAGCCTTGCGCGAATTGAAATTATAGCGCAGCTCCTCCATCTCATAGGTTTTCCCTCCCTGTGTCATTACCGGCCGCCCCTTCCATTCAGCGGCGAGTGAATCATATACGCCATAGGCATGCACCGTTCCGGTATTCATGTCATAATCCATGCGTTCGGCGGTGAGCTTCATGTCTTCATAATTTACAGTAACATCGCCGTAGTAGCGGATAAGCCTGCGGCCTTCGGAGAAAATCTCCACTATGGAATCGCGGGCGGTTGAGAAGGCGGGCGCAGTGAGGGAGCTGTGCTTCATCAGGGCGGCGGAATCGGCCCTGAAAAGGGAGTCGGCCCTAAAGACAGAGTCGCGTCTGGCCAGTTCGGTGGAATCGGGCAGAATCTCTTTCTTTTCTGCTATCTGTGAGGAAAACGGGCTTTCAGTCATATTCCTACGACGCCTCTGACCGCTTGCCTCGGGAAGAAAAAGGCAGAGCAGCAATAGCGAGGACAGCAGGTATATATATTTCCTCAATTGAGTTTTTTTGTTAAATTTGCAAAGTACAAAAGTACTATAATTTTGTGAAACGCACAATCTGTATTATCCTGTCTTTGTTTCTTGGCGGCGTTACAGCGCTTGCCGGTCAGGATGGTCTCGGCCTTAATACCGTAGTAATAGATGCAGGTCATGGCGGAAAAGATGCAGGCGCAGTGAGCAAGGATAAGAAAAGCTACGAAAAAACCTTCACTTTGGATATTGCCAAAAGGTTTGCCGAATGCATAGAAAAGGGTCTTCCGGAGCTGAAAGTGGTGCTCACCCGAGATAAAGACGAATTCATAGAGCTTCGTGAAAGGGCAGAAATAGCCAACAGAGCGCATGCCGACCTTTTCATCTCCATTCACATCAATTCCAACTTCAATACCTCTCCGAGCGGTTATTCGGTGCATATTTTAGGACAATCCTCCCAAAAGGACAGAGACCTTTTCGCCTATAATATGGATGTTGTTAAAAGGGAAAACTCCGTTATTCTCTTGGAGGACGATTATAAAACTCATTATCAGGGCTTCGACCCCTCCGACCCCGAGTCATACATCTTCATGCAGCTAATGCAGAATGCTTATTTGGAGCAAAGCCTGCTTTTTGCCACAATAGTGTCCAAAAAACTCAAGGACGGCCCGATAAAAACAGACCGCGGCATAGACCAGAACCCCTTTTATGTGCTTTGGAAGACATCCATGCCGGCAGTATTGCTGGAGCTCGGCTTCATCTCCAATCCCGCAGACCTTGCCACCCTTAAAAAAGCGGATGAAAGGCAGAAGATTGCAGAGCGCCTGTTTGAGGCCTTGAAAGATTATAAAACCTTGTATGACAGCTCTGTAAAATTAGGGTTAGAATCGGCGAAAACGGAAAGCACTACCACAGTAGTGCAGGCTGAAGAGCAAAAGCAAGCGGATCCTGCCAAAACTGCAGTGCTTTACGGAACCCAAATCTTTGCCACCTCGCGCCGGCTCGACCCTGAGGATAAGCGTCTTCTTGGCTGGAAACCGCAGGTAATTCAAATTAAATCTCTATATAAGTATATTATAGGTATAAGCGAATCACCGGAGGAGGCGCGCAAAAATTACGAGCAAATCAAGTTAAGTTACCCGGGCTGTTTTATGGTGGTGATCTCCGATGGCGAAACCAGCCGTTACAATTAAATTCTTATAATCCTTATTATCCCTTAGGCCAGAGAGGTTTTAGGGGAGTAAAGGACTTTTCTTTTTTGGAATTGCTCCAAATAAGCAATATTCTGAAAGTGAGTGCCTTACAAAAGATAGAAAATATAAGTTGCTGATTATCAATTAGATATAAACTCGATAAACGCAATATAATTACTTGTTTATATAAGCATAATTATTTAAACAAACAATAGTTAAAAACTTTTTTTTTAACATTTTTTTAACCAACTTTGCACGCATCATACAATTGACATGACATGAATAATAACGGGCGACATATCGAAACCTGGAGAAATTGCTTGCGCTTTATATCGCAGGTAATTGAACCGCGTCAGGTGGAAATATGGTTTAAAAAAATACGTCCCGTTTCTCTTGCGGACTCCACTCTTACAGTGGAAGTCCCCTCACAATTCTTCTGCGAATATCTCGAAAGCGCTTTCCTTGATGTAATCAAGGCCTCTCTTAAAAAAGAATTGGGCGCTGCTGCAAGGCTCGTGTATGTCATCCGCCCTGTCCAAAGCCAACAAGCCATGAGCTATCCTCAAGGCCCGGGCGATCCTCCCGTAAATAAGAGCATAAGCGTGAGCACTTGGCAGCCTTCGGGCAACCCGGGTCCTTTCGTATTCCCCGGCATCACCAAGGTTCAGGTGAACCCGCGCCTCAATCCCGTATACAGCTTCGAGAATTTTGTAGTGGGGGACTGCAACCGCCTTGCTGCCAATGCGGCGGAAAATATAGCAGGCGCTCCGGGTAAAACGCCTTTCAATCCGCTGTTTATCTTCGGCGGTCCCGGTTTGGGCAAGACCCATGTGGCGCAAGCAGCCGGTCTTTCCATAAAAAAACAGTTTCCGGATCTTGTTGTGCTTTATGTTACCGGCAATGAGTTCAAGACTCAATATATGGATGCTGTGCATGTGCGCAACAAACTCACCGACTTCCTTGCATATTATATGAAAATTGATGTGCTGATAGTTGACGATATCCAGGACCTTGTGGGCCAGGGCAATCAGACTGCATTTTTCAATATCTTCAATCATCTGCACCAAAACGGCAAACAACTCATACTCACCAGTGACAGGGCGCCTGCAGAGCTTCAGAATTTTGAGGAAAGGCTTCTTTCCCGCTTTAAGTGGGGGCTTTCTGTGGAGCTCTATGCTCCTGACCATGCAACCCGCTTGGAAATGCTTAAAGAACGTGCTTTCCGCGAGGGTGTGCAAATAAGCGATGAGGTGTTGGAATATCTGGCTACACGTATTAAAACCAACTTCCGTGAGCTTGAAGGAGCGCTAATCTCCATTATGGCCAGCGCAACTATGTCGCACAAAGATGTAAGCGTAGAGGAAGCCGCCCGCATAAGCGAAAAAATAGTCGGTGAAGAAGAAGTTTCGATTACCATAGACAAAATACAGAGCATCGTTTGCGATTATTTTGGAATTACACGCGAAGCTCTGCTGAGCACTACCCGCAAACGCCAGATTGTGCAGGCTCGTCAAATTGCCATGTATTTGAGCCGCAAGCTCATAGACAATATCTCCCTGGCCACTATAGGCAGTGAAACGGGAGGGAAGAACCATGCTACTGTGCTGCATGCATGCAATACTGTAAGCGATCTGTGTTCTACCGACCGTCTCTTTAAAAAAGACGTAGCCGGCATAGAGGCTATGCTGACGCGCACCAATAGATAAGTTTACATAGCATGCAAGTGAAAGTAGCGCCCTCTCTTTTGTCGGCAGACTTCTTAAGACTGGAAGAAGACGTTGAGATGCTCAATTCTTCTGCCGACCTCATACATTTGGATATAATGGATGGCAGTTTTGTGCCTAACCTCTCCTTTGGTTTTCCGGTAATGGAAGCTGTCGCTCGCAAGGCAGTTATTCCTCTGGATGCTCATTTTATGGTAGTGAATCCGGGGGATTGGGTGAAGCGCTGTGCAGAAATAGGAATTGCCTCCATGAGCTTCCATCTTGAGGCGGCAGGCGGTAATGCCCGCAGCATACTCAGGGATATCCGCGCTCACGGCATGAAGGCCGGACTTGCCATCAATCCGGATGTGCCTGTGGAAAAACTTTATCCTTATATCGGCTCTGCAGACTTTTTTCTGATAATGTCGGTGTTTGCCGGTTTTGGAGGTCAGAAATTCATATACGATAGTTTAGACAGAATTCATACGCTTAAGAGCCGTCTTCAAGAAAAAAATGATTCTGCTCTTATAGAAGTTGACGGGGGAGTAAATGTGGGCAATGCCGCCGCCCTTGCAGAGGCGGGCGCCGATATTCTGGTAGCGGGGAATGCTGTATTCAAGGCGGCGAACCCTCAAGAAGTCATTTCGCAGCTTCGAAATCCTCGATAGCCTTTCCAAGCCTGTCTTGAACAGGTTTTTCCAATACGAACATACGTTTCGAGAATTCCAACTCGAGTCTTGCTCTGCCGCTTTCGCTTCCGAGTTCGGAATAGAGGCGGCAGAATATTTTATAAAAGTCATCCAAAGTGGCGGATAGTTCGTAATATTTGCTTGTAATCAGACCTAAGGAAGAAGGGTTGGGGAGCAGCGGGTCGAATTCCTTTTGGTTGAGATTGAGCCCCACTCCTATTACGCTCGAAACCAAATAGCCCTCGCTGAAAGTGTTTTCGATAAGAATGCCGGCAATCTTGCTGTCTTCCACCCATATGTCATTGGGCCACTTTATACGCGGCTCTACGCCCTCTTTTTCTAAAAACTTACAAAGCGACACGCTGCAAAGGTGCATGATGCGCACAGCTTCCCCGGCGGCTAAAAAAGCTGCGGGCAATTTCAATATAATACTGAATGTAAGATTTTCGCCGGGCTTTGAAACCCAGGTATGAGTCCCGCGCCCCCTGCCTGCCGTCTGCTCTAATGCCGCCACTATTGACAAATTGTCAAGACGCGGAAATTCTCTTTTGGCTTCATTGTTTGTAGAGTCCAATATTTCGTGCCATTCTATCAGAGAAAATGCGCTTTGTGGTTCCATTTTTGTTAGTATATTTGTAAGTTATTTTGCAAATTTACTATTAAATGTCAAAACAGAGAAACACCAACGACAATAAACGTCGCACAATAAGAATAAATCTTTCTTGGATCTACATATTGCTCTTGATGGGAATAGGGTGGATGCTTTTCAACAACCGCAGCGTACAGCCTGCCAAGGTTGAATGGGCGCAGGTAAAGCAGATGGTTAAGGACGAGGATGTAAAAGAGATAAAGTTCATCCGCAACGAATATAAAGGCGCTATAACCATGCTTCCTGATAAACTTGGCAAGTATGCCGACCTCTATCCGCAGGGGCAGCTTCCTACCAAGAGCCCTCATTTTACTTTCCTTGTTTCCACCGCCTTCAATCCCGAACAGGAGTTTGAGACCTTAAATGCCGAACTCCCTGCCGGAAAGCAGGTGAAAGTGGTTATGGAAAATGGCGGCCGAGGTTGGATGGAGTGGCTTAACTGGCTGATTTGGCCGCTGCTGCTGATAATTATGTGGGTATGGATGTTCCGAGGCATGAGCCGCACCATAGGCGGTGACGGAGGAGCCGGCCCGGGAAGGGGAGGCATCTTCAATGTGGGTAAAAGCACCGGAAAGTTAGTGGACAAGAATGAGCAGAAAATCACTTTCAAAGATGTCGCAGGAATGCATGGGGCAAAAGAAGAAGTGATGGAGATAGTGGACTTCCTGAAAGATCCCAAGAAATACACCGGTCTCGGTGGTAAAATCCCGAAGGGAGCTCTTTTGATAGGTCCTCCGGGAACAGGCAAGACCCTGCTTGCCAAGGCAGTGGCAGGGGAGGCCAATGTGCCTTTCTTCTCAATCAGCGGTTCCGACTTTGTGGAGATGTTCGTAGGCGTAGGCGCCAGCCGCGTACGCGACCTCTTTGCCCAGGCTAAAGAAAAGGCCCCTTGCATTGTATTCATTGACGAAATTGATGCTGTGGGCCGCGCCCGTGGTAAAAATGTGGGCTGGAGCAGTAATGATGAGAGGGAAAACACACTCAATCAGCTTCTTACCGAAATGGACGGCTTCGGCACCAACAGCGGAGTGATAGTTCTTGCAGCAACCAATCGAGCTGATATTCTCGATAAGGCTCTCACGCGTGCAGGCCGTTTCGACCGTCAGATTCACGTAGACCTTCCGGAACTCAGCGAACGTAAGGAAATCTTCCAGGTGCATATGCGCGGGCTTAAAGTTGCCGGTGACTTCGACCTTGATACCATGGCAAAGCATACCCCGGGCTTTTCTGGGGCGGACATTGCCAATCTTTGCAACGAAGCCGCATTGTCTGCTGCACGCAAGGGTAAGAAACTTATCGAAACCGAGGACTTTATAGAATCTGCAGACCGCATTATAGGCGGCATAGAGCGCAAGAGCGCCACCATTATGACGCCGGCCGAGAAACGTACAACGGCCTTTCACGAGGCAGGACACGCAGTTGTGGGCTGGCTGCTTCCGAATGCCGATCCTATCTTCAAAGTAAGCCTTATCCCGCGCGGACAAGCCCTCGGTCTTACATGGAGCCTGCCTGCAGAGCGTAAAATCCTGCCCAAGAGCTATATGATGGATGAAATGTGCAAGCTTATGGGCGGACGAGCAGCCGAAGAAATAATCAACGGTGAACCTGCTTCGGGCGCTCTCAACGACCTCGAGCGCCTCACCCGTATTGCCTACAGCATGGTGCAGTATTACGGCATGTCCGAAACTGTGGGGGGACTCTCTTTCTATGACTCAACAGGCGCCCGCGGCTACGAATTCACCAAGCCCTACAGCGAAAAGACAGCCGAGCTTATGGACAAAGAGGTGAAAAAGATTGTGGACGGCGTCCACCAAAAAACGACAAAGCTCTTGAAAGACAATATAGAGGGATTGCATAAAGTGGCTGAGCTCCTTCTTGACAAAGAAGTCATTTTTGCAGACGACATAGAAAAGATATTGGGTCCAAAGGTAACCAAAGAAACTATAGCAAGTGCCAATGAAAAAGCGACCGATGAGTAATATAGCGCTCAGGATTGCTTCGGGACTTGTCTTTGTGGCGATTATTCTTGGCGGACTCCTTATCAGCAAATACCTCTTTGCGGTGCTTTTCATCTTTTTGATGACAGCAATGATGCTGGAATTCTACCGCATGACAATGGGCAAACGGAATTTGGCTTCGCAGATACTTGCGATAGCCACAGCCATATGTGGATTCGCTGTTAGTTTCGCCTTATTCAATTGGAACTTGTCCACCAGATTCCTCTCTTTGCCAATAATGATGCTTATGACTATTCCCATAAGCGCAGTACTCTCTAAAGATAAAGGGCATATGGAAGACTATGCCTATATCCTTACAGGTATCCTTTATATTGCCACGCCTCTTGTTTTTTCCAACACCATTGTCTTCAAAGACACAGAATTCAATGCAAGCCTCCTCTTATACTTCTTCATTCTTATCTGGTGCTCAGATATAGGTTCGTATTGTATAGGAGTGGCTTTCGGAAAAGGAAAAAAGCAGATGGCAAGTGACATCTCTCCTAAAAAAACCTGGGTTGGTTTCTTCGGCGGTCTGGCATTCTGCATAACGGGAGCAATAGTAATGATGCTTTCGGGTCTCTTTGAATATCCCTGGTACCATTGCTTGGCTTTGGCTGTTATAATGCATGCCGCCTGTGTTTTCGGTGATCTTTTCGAGAGTCTTTGGAAACGCCGTTTCGGCATAAAAGATTCCGGCAGCATTATTCCCGGACATGGGGGTATGCTGGATCGTTTGGACAGCACTCTCTTCGCAATTCCCATGGGGGCTATATATCTTTCTATCGTAGGACTATTATGAGAATAGATCAAGATTCGTTGGGATCTCTGTTTATTGTGTTTTTAATAGGCGCAATAATAATTGTGGTAACATTGCTTTTGAATCCAAAAGCATATATCAAATGGCCTATCATAGGGCTCACGCTGATCTTTTGTATCTGGCAGGCATTCTTTTTCAGGGTGCCGGACAGAAAACCTGTCGGCAGCAATAAAATAGTCAGCAGCGCTGCAGACGGCAGGGTGGTGATTTGTGATGTGGCTTACGAGGACGAAATATTGAATCGTGAGTGTAAAAGAGTCTGCGTTTATATGGATTTCTTTGATGTACACGCCAATTTTTGGCCTTTAACCGGAAAGGTTACATATTTTAAATATCATCCGGGAAAGAACTTTTTGGCTTTCAGACCAAAGGCGTCTGAATATAACGAACACTTCACTACGGTAATCAGCAATGATGACTCTCAGGAAGTGCTTATGAGGCAGATTGCAGGCACTTTTGCCCGCAGAATCGTCTGCTATTCTTCAGATTCTCTTCCCACCAAAGCAGGTGAGCAATGCGGTATCATAAAATTCGGTTCGCGTATGGATTTGTATCTGCCGATGGATGCCGAAATCAAGGTGAAGGTGGGGGATAATGTGCGCGCCTGCGAAAGCGTTATTGCAATCCTCAGCGGGGGAGAGTAGATTCTTCTATCAATTTAAGCAGAGCATCCGGAGCTTCCGACTCGGGAACATGCCTTAGCACCACATCTCTGCCTTTGTAGATAGAGACCTTGCCGTTTCCCTCTCCCACATAGCCCCAATCGGCATCAGCCATTTCGCCGGGGCCGTTCACTATACAACCCATCACCGCTATTACAAGGCCCTTTAGATGCGAAGTTTTGGCCTTTACTTCTTCAAAGGCCTTTTGCAGGTCGAACATAGTGCGGCCGCAACCCGGGCAGGCAATGTATTCAGGTTTATAGAAACGACGCCTTGAGGCCTGCATGATTTCATCTGAAAGGTATTCAGCGAAGTCTTTTTGTATGGGCTTGCCGGCAATGCTGCCTTCGAAAGCCACTTCGTCGATTTCCCTGTCCAAAAGGGCAGGACCCCAGTCGCAGGCGGCATCGAGTATGAGTCTTTCACGGGAAGGGGCATTATATACGGCCCTAACGTTCTTATTCAGCATGTCAAAATGCTGCAAAGAGGATTTCAAGCCCTTGCTGTAACGATTCGACAGATAGCGCGCTATGGGAATCTCATTTACAGGGTCTTCGGTAAGTGAAACGCGCACCGTAGCGCCTATTCCTTTTGAAAGCAGGGCAGCGCTTCCCACGCAACTCTTTATTCGTCCCGAATCACCGTTTCCGGCCTCAGTTACTCCTATATGCAGGGGAAACACCACTCCGCGCTCTTCCATCAGCTTTTGCATCTCTCTATAAGCCTCTGCCATCACAAGCGTATTGCTGCTCTTAAGCGATACCACCACATTCATAAAATCCTTCTCCAAACACATCTCCACCCATTCCATGGCTGCTTTTGCCATGCCAAGCGGCGTATTGCCGTAAAGGCCCGTTATATAATTCCCTAAGGACCCGTGATTTACTCCTATGCGGATTGCGGTGCCGTGACGGACGCAAAGCTCCAAGAGCTTTTCAAACTGCTCGCAGGCCTTATTGTGGTCGGAATGGAAATTGCCCGGATTTATACGCAGTTTTTCTACAAAAGGAGCCACGGCAATGGCGGTTTGAGATGAGAAATGAATATCTGCAACCAGGGGCGTTTCTATGCCCATGCCGCGTAATTTTTCTTTAATCGCTTTTATATGCTCCACATCCTTTAGACCTGGAACCGTTATGCGGATTAATTCCGCTCCCGCCTCCGCTAAGCGGACACACTGGGAGACTGTGCCCTCCACATCGAAACTGTGGGTATTGCACATGGTCTGCACCACTATGGGGTGGCCCGGGCCTATAAACAGGCTTTTTCCTATTTTAACGACCGTCTTCTGCATTTTGATAAACTATCTCGTATGCTTCCTTTTTAAGCTGGCGCGTAGTTTTGCCAAAGCGCTTGCCGAGTTGGAAATAGATTCCCACTGTAAAGTTAATGTCGAGCGGATAAGCGAAGCTGTAATAATATTCGCTGTGATAATTGGGTATGTAGAGGCTTCCCCAAGACCATAAATGACCTATTGCATTGAAGTGTA
>FZPS01000063.1_pt1043 | contig 10238 bp, 10 predicted proteins | sample 1817821 | NCBI WGS metagenome assembly FZPS01 (sample SAMEA104158645, study PRJEB21678) | metagenome | place: Germany | collected 2015-04-21 | reverse complement strand
TGTTTTTTGTCCAACAATTAATTTACACTAACTGAAAATAGGGAGAAAATGAAAATGTTTGGGAAATGGGAAAATTATAGGAAAAAAGAAGGAATTTGGGGATTTATATAGAAGTAATTATATAGTAATAAAGTCCTGTTTATGTAAAGATGATATAAATTTAACTTGTGCTGTTATTAACTAATTAAAAAATTATTCTAAAGAGAATTTTCAGGAAATTCATGACAATACAAAAAAGATATAAGCATTAATAAGATTTTATACTGAACTACTCTAAATCATTATCATTGTATCATGGGTAATGACTTATTGATTTTAATCGATAATATTAATTTTCATATTGGAGGTCATATTGAAGTGAAGGAAACCATAACTTTTCAATCTATTTATGAAAGGGATGAAATAGTATTACCAATTCATTATAATCATTTAATCCAATCTATGATTTATAATCAGCTGGACGATGAGGTAGCAGAATTTTTACACGAAGAGGGGTTTCGAAAGGAGAAAAGAAATTATAAGCTGTTTACTTTTTCAAGATTATTAGGAAATTACCATTTGGATAAAAAGGATGGGCTGATAAAATTCAATGGACCAGTTAAACTTACTATTTCTTCTCCCTATAATGAATTTTCCAGTTCAATTGGTAATAGCATTCTGTTTTCTAGGTATATTAGGATTGGGAACAACAAGCTTGAAGCAAAAGAGCTATCGGTGGAAATGGAAATTGTGGAAAGTGAGGAGATAATGGTTGAGGCTATCTCTCCTATTACCACATATAGTACTTTGATAAGATCTGATGGGAAAAAGTTTACATATTATTTCAATCCAAAAGAAAAGGAATTCTCACAAATTGTAAGCAATAATTTAAAAAACAAATATGAAGCCTTTTATTTAAAAGATGCCCCTGAGGAAAATGTAATAATTGAACCTATAGGAGATAGTAGACTATCTATTATTAAATACAAAGACTTTATTATAAAAGGATATATGGGAAGATTCAAGATGTCAGGGCCTATTCCACTATTGCAAATGGGGGTGGAAAGCGGTGTAGGTGGGAAGAACAGCCAGGGATGTGGAGCAATTAGATTAATCAAGTAAGGAGCTGAGATTATGTTAGCTGAATCTATTATTAGGGTAGGTGAACCAATAAGGGATTCTAGGCTAAGCAATAAAGAAAGGTTAATATTGCTAACAGACTGTGATAATCAAATGTTTAAAAATTTTTTCCAGCATGTGTTCTTTATAGAATTAGATGGAGATTCTGTTGAATATCACTTTTTAAAAGTAGGAGTAGGTAATGGCGATAATAGTTTTCAAGTAGACAAATATAGAAACTATGCATATCCCATTATTGCCACTAAAGGAGGAAGTCCAACCCTTCCCCAAGGAAACTATCCAATCCCTTGTTATATTGTTTATAACAGTGACATAAAAAAGATGAAGGATGCAGAATATATTGCAGAAAAATTTGTATTGCCCAGATTGGAAAGAACAATCTCTTATAAGGATTATCAAAAGGAAAAATTAGAGGATATATCCTATAAAGTAGCATATGATTTAAAGGATCATTATGATGAATTCATAGATGAAAAGGATCAGAATGGGATTTTGTATATATACGACTATTCACTACCTGAATTTAGGAATGATAAAGAAAGGCTCCATGAAAAAACAGGGTTTTTCTGGCTAACCTCTAGTAAATTGAAAAAGGGAGAAGAGTTGCATTTAGATAGTGAAAAGTGCATAAAAAATATAATCGAGGCTAAAATTACTGAGGCGAAAACTTTAGGGCATAAAAACAAAGCCATATCAACTTTTAGTAACAAATTAGAGGATGAGGTAGTATCCATATACAACAAATACTGGCCTTGGCTATCTCACACTTGGGAAGCACCCCGTTCTATATACTGGAGTAAAAAGGATTTTACAAAAGGCATTAAAGTGGAGCGATCAAGCTATGAAGCTTATTTATATGGGACCCAGTTTCTCAATAAAATTACTCTTCCTATATCTAACATTATTCTAAAAGAGATGTTCTCGCCGAGCATGAATGTAGAAGCTAAAAGAAATGTGAAAGCTTCAAAATTTGACACAATATATGGTGTGCCCATTGTGTTACCTTTGGTAAAAGATAATCCCGAACAGAGATTACAAAAATATAGATACATTTTGGAGACTAAAAAGGAAAAATCACAAACGGATTTGCATTTAGAGCTCATTGCGGGCATTGACAGGGTTTTGCCTGAAATTGATGACGAATACCGCTTAACATTATTGTATTATTCTGGAGAAATATCCAAAGGTAATATTCATATAAGAAGTATAATTGAAGATGTGGTACCTTCCGTAGCTAATGGGCTCGAGAAAATTATAAAGGATATAAGTAGAAGGGAAATTAGTAAAATAGCCAAACTGTTTAGAAGGGAGGATATGAGAAATTTTTATCCTCTAGAGAGCTTACCGGCTATGCTGGGCAATGCTTATGGACCTGGGTATGTATGGAGCAGTTTGGAAACTGTTTTTTCTAGACAGCCTATATATTTAGATAGACTACACCATTCCACTGCCAGAAAACTAAATGAATTAGCTAATAAAGAGGAATATCATAGCATGATAAACGAGTTAATATTCTACTATGGCTTTATAATTTTTTACAACAGGTACAATAATGAGATATTACAAATTGGAAAGGAAGTGAATTATATGGCGGACTGGGAGGGACTTTTAAAAAAATATAAAGCTGGAGAAATTAAAGCAGAAAATTTACAAAACGTAGAAGAGTTAGGCTTTGTTACAGGATTAGTCATTAGGCAATTTTCTAATTCATATTACCATAGTGCTGAAAATGATTTTGTAAAGCATAGGGTTATGAAATTTGGTAGTAAATTAAATCCAGAAATGATATGGAAAAATGGTTTGTTACAATGTGAAGAACTTGCAATTCAAAGGGACATGGGATTGGCAGAAAATTTTAGACCCAATCTATCTCAAGTGCTATTGGCTACATTGGAAGCGGATAGAAAAGATTTGCTAAACAAGTATAGGGATAAATATATGACAGCATTTTGGTCTGGTTATTTAATGTATAAAAAATAGGAGGGGTATAAAAATGGCTGTTAATAATGGTGAGCTATTATTTATAAAGTCGGTAAAGGACGGTATACCAAATAGGGATCCTCTACAGGATAGCGATGTGAGAAGAATATTTCCAGAAGAGGATGGAAGAATTTCTTTAACTGATGTTAGTATTAAAAGGGATTGTAGGGATTATGTAGCAAGTGCTGAACCAGACGGAGGAGAAGGAAAGAAGAATTATATATACATCCAAGAGGTATTTGATAATAAGGGGAAGCTATTGGGTAGAGGTAGCCTGGCAAAATTGATTGCCAAAAATGTAGAAAAAGAAGACATAGCTAAAAAAGATATGAAATCCATATTGATAGACCATTGTTTTGATGTACGAACCTTTGGCGTAGTTTATTCTGTTACACCTAAGTTTAATTTAACTGGTCCTGTGCAATTTGGATGGGCTCATTCTATGCATCCAGTGGATAGTCAATATGTACAAGGGACTGTGGTGATACCAAGCCAGGATTTAAAAGAAAGTGGAGAGGGTAAAAGCCAGGGAACAATATGGACTAGCTATATAGTACCCTTTGCAGTATTCTGCATGCCCGGTGTAATCAATGCCAAAAATGCTGAACATACAAATATGACAGTGGAGGATCAAGAATTATTACTTAAAAGCCTATGGCAAGGAACACTACATAGGCAAGCCCGTGGAAGAGGACAACAGCAACCATTGTTTTTAATCCATATAGAATACAATGATCCCTTTTATCGTATAGGTTATATTGAAGAGCTAGTAAGTCTTGAACCAGGAGAGGAGGTATGGAGGGGTAGCGGAAAGAAACCTTCTTCTGTAAAAGAGATTAAGTTGAATGTAAAGGAATTATTAGATGTTATTGAAAAAAATAAAGATAAAGTAGCAAATTGTAGAATATGGGCTAATCCTCAATTGAATATCATTGGAGATATAGAAAAATATAAGCAGGAATTGTGGTAGGTGAAATGTATATGAATGCTGTAATTTTTGATATTAAAGGTACAATTGCACATTTTAGGAGACCTGATACTACAGTAACCCATTTAACCTATCCCTTTATAACGCCTCTTGCAGCTAAAGGGGTGGTGGGAGCAATTTTAGGAATTACCGATTTTACTACTAAGGATAAAGTTGGAATACAGATATTAAAGCCAGTTAGAACCTCTGTGCAGCAATTGTCACTACTTGGAGAAAAAAGTACATTTAATAGGCCAACTACCATAGAATTTTTAGTAAATCCAGCCTATCGTATATATTATGTAGGGGAAGAATATGTAGAAGAATTGTACAATAAATTAAAAAACAATGCTTCCGTTTATCCAACTTATTTAGGAGTAGCCTATGCATTGACTTTTCCAAAACTTAAGGGTTACTTCAAAAATGTAGAGATAGTTTACAATGAATGCTATGTAGAAACTCCTTCTGTAGTGCCTACTCCTGCAATAAAAGAATTAATATTTGAGGAAAATAACCACTATAATAGGGCAGGAGGCTTTATGAAGAACTATTTAGGAGAAAGACAATTTGAAAAATCAGTATCTTATATTTATGAAAAGAATATGAAAAATATAAAGTTTTTCTATCAGCCTAATAATGAAGAATGTGTAGTTGCAAATATAGAAGGGGAGTTTATATGCTTAGTATAAAGAGTTTCAAGGAATCTAAAGCAAGACCTGATTCCCTTTTGGTAGATCACCTTAAAGAGGTAAAAATATCTATTGAATATTATTTAAAGGATTTTAATACAGAATTAGCAAGATTGGTAGGCTTAGCAGGCATATGTCATGATGTTGGTAAAAACAATATTGATTGGCAAAGTTATATTGATAGCAAAGATAAGACTAGGGGCCCCAACCATTCTGATTTTGGGGCCTTTGTTTTCTCTTATCTGGGCTTCCATTTATTAGACAGCCTAAATTTATGGGAAAAATATCAGGTTCAATGGTTATGGCTTATTAGAGATATAGCGGATCACCACAGCAATTTAAAAAACTTATCCAATGATCATTGGATTAAAGTCTACTATTGGGATAAGTACGATCTAATAGGGATGGAGAAATTTATACATGAATTATATGAGGAATTGAGAGATACTCCTATTAATAGCCATATGTTAGATAACTGGTTGGATGAAGTAGAAGAATATGTGGAAGATGCTAGAGAAGTGTTGTATATAGAAAAAGAAGATTTAGGATTGCTGGAGCTGGTAACTGAGCTACAGAAATGGAGATTATTGACCACAAGTTTAATAATGGGAGATCGATTTAATGTAGAGGAAGTAAAAGAAAATTGGATTAGTAAGCAAGACAACTATGCTTATAGGAGGAATATAGAAAATTTTTGTTCGGAAAATCAAGGCCATCCCTTATCAGTGATTCGAATGAGGGCACAAGAATATGTATTGGATGAATTGAAAAGGAATCCCAATGGAAGGTTTTATACCCTATGTATGCCTACTGGATATGGGAAAACTATAACGGCTCTAAAAATGTCAAGTTGGTTTATTGAAAAACAGGATTATAGAAAAATTGTATATGTGGCTCCATACTTATCTATATTGGAACAGACTAGTGACATAATTGAGAAGTCAATGGGGGAAAAGCCGTTAGAACATCATTCTTTAGCAATACTAGATGAAAGTGAAGAACAAAGAGCTGAAGAAAATCAATTATGGATGGAATCTTGGGCACATTCTATCGTATGTACAAGTTTCAATCAATTTTGTAAGGCTGTATTCCCTAGGAGGGCACAAGATACTTTAAGAAGAACATTTTTGAAGGATTGTGTTGTAATAATTGATGAACCTCAAATATTTAATCCTAACATGTGGAATTTGTTTTTATGTGGCTTAGAAGGGCTATCAAATTTATTAAACCTAAAAGTGATATTTGTATCAGCTACAATGCCTCCTTTTGACTATGGTTTAAGTGAAAGTCCAATTGAACTTAGAGTAGGCCCTATATATAAGAAGGAGCGCTATAAGCTGTATGTAGAAAAAGAGATAAAAGATGAGGTATCATTAGCTAACCTACTAGTGAATAATAAGGTTAATTCTCAGGCTGCAATAGTTAATACCATAGAGGATGCTTATAGAGTATATAAAGAGATGAAAATGGATGATGTATATCTGTTACATGGTTTAATGGTTCCTATCCATAAGAAATTCATAATAGAAAAAATAAAAGATGATTTAAAGAATAAAAGATATCCCTTGTATTTAATTTCTACACAGGTAATAGAAGCAGGGGTAGATGTAAGCTTTGAAAACATTTTTAGGGTACTAGCCATATTGCCTTCAATAGTCCAGGCAGCAGGTAGGGTAAATAGACATGGAGAAGGGGAAGGGAGGATTTGGGTCTTTCCCTTTTATCGTCAATTTGAAAGGGACACTAGAAGATATGTATACCCAAAGGAGTTAATTGAAATAACCGATAAATTACTAGAGCAGAAGCAGGTCTTTGGGGAAAATGAATTGAATGATTTAATTAGAGAATACTACAGAATAATGTTTAAACAAAATACCTATGAAGGTTCTTTATATTATTTAGACAAAGCATATATTGGCAGGTGGGAGGAGCTATCAAACTTTAAACCTTTCACTGATGATTATTTGAGGCTTCCCATTTTTGTCCCTTGGGATACAAAAGAAGAAAAATACCTAGATAAGAGATTTCTGTTTTTAAAAAGTAAATTTGGAATAAGGAATAGCATTGAAATATATGAAAAATATTCGGATTATGATTACATGTCAAAATTATCCTTCCAAGATAGAAAACAATTCATGATTCTATTTTATCATTTCGTATTAAATTTACCGGTAAAGCATGCATTAAAGGTTGCTGGTAAAGATGATTATCTAGACTCGAAAATACCAATTCTATTAGATAGTTATGCCTATGATGAGAAAATTGGTTTGAAGGCACCTTTTGAAGAATTTGACAATATTCTTGTATAAAGGATTAGGGGTGAGACTATGCTTGATAAACTAGCTATTACTGGCACAGACGTATGGTATTATTTTGTATGCAAAAGAAGAGCTTGGCTCAGTATTAGAAAGATTTTTCCTGATGAAGAAGATGAAAACATGGAAATAGGAAGGTTCATCCATGAGTATAGGTATGGGAGAAACAAAAAAGAAATTGGAATTGATTTCATCAAACTTGACAGTATAAAGAGGGAAGATGGGTCTTGGGTTGTGATGGAAGTAAAAAAATCATCAAAGTATTTTTATAGTTCTTACTACCAGTTGCTTTATTACTTATATATATTAGAGGAAAAGGGGATTAGAGCAAAGGGAGAATTACTATTTCCAGAAGAGAGAAGAAGGGAAATTGTGGAGTTGACAGAAGACAACAAAATAAAGTTAGAAGAAACAATAAGGGGGATAGAAAAATTAGCATATGAGCCCATACCTTTATACTCAAAGAAAATAGCAGCTTGTAAAAATTGTGCTTATGATGAGTATTGTTGGTCGGAGGTTTAAAAGATGAAGAAAACATTATATATATTGCAAGATGGGCAACTGCATAGGAAGGATAACAGTTTATATTTTGAATCTGAAAAAGGTAGAAAGTTTATTCCAGTAGAAGGTACTAACGATATATTTATATTTGGGAATGTAAGAATGTCCAAAAGGTTCTTAGATTTTTGTACTCAAAAAAGAATCCCAGTCCATTATTTTGACATTAGCGGGGATTATATTGGAACATATTATCCTAGAGAATTTTACAATTCGGGACATATAATAATTAAGCAGGTGGAGTTTTATTTGAATAAGGAAAAAAGATTAGTATTAGCTAAAACTATTGCTAATGGATATTTGGAGCAATGCTCAAAGATAATTAAATATTATATTAATAGGTTGCAGGATACAAATCAAGAGAAGTTAAAAGAAACTTGTTATAAATTAGGAAGGGCAAAAGCTAGTCTTGATAAAGCAAACATCGATGAAATGATGTCAATTGTCGAGAATGTGGAAAAGGCTTATTATAATAGTTTTAATTTTATATTCAACAACCCTGACTTTATAGATGGTGGTAATAAAAATTGTATTGAGAATATGAGGAAAAAGATTCTTATAAAAATGGGGGAATCTATGGGACTAGCCATAGTATTAAGTGAAATATATAAGACCCATTTGGATCCGCGAATAGGGTATTTTCATAATGCTGATATAGAAACTTTTCCATTATGTTTAGACATACTATATATATTTAAACCAATAATGATTCATAGGCTTATATTTACACTGGTAAATAAATCAATGGTTTCAAAGAATGATTTTAAAAGATATAAAGATAGTATTGTTTTAACCATGGAAGGGAAAGCAAAATTTATAACTGAATTAGATAAGAGGATGAGAACCACAGTAAAGCACCGGTATATAGGTAGGCATGTTTCATATAGAAGAATTATAAGATTGGAGTTGTATAAGATTCAAAAACACATAATAGAGGGAAAAGATTATGTGCCCTACCAAACCTTGTGGTAGGATAGGATGGTAAAGGTTGGTGATTTTACGTTTGTAATTTTAGTTTATGATTTTAATGTAAAGAGGGTAGCGAAGGCTTTAAAAATTACAAGAAAGTATCTGAACTGGGTACAAAACTCTGTTTTCGAAGGGGAAATATCCCGTGCAAACCTAACTAAACTTAAGCTGGAATTGAATAGCATAATGAACCCAGAAGAGGATTCTGTAATCATTTATACTTTTAGAAGTTTAAGATATTCAGAAAGAATAGAAATGGGATTAAAAAAAGGTGGAGATGAGTTTATTATATAATTTGTTTGGAGAGAGGCAATATGATGAATAATAAGATCTATATATTTTCCCACGGAGATTTGAAAATTCAAGATGGTACTTTATACTTAGAAAATGAGGATGGTATAGAGGAAATAACAATTAATGGAATAGAAGAAATATACATATTAGGAGAGGTTAAGATTAATAAAGAATTTTTGAATACAGTATTAGATAGGAAAATAATAATACATTTTTTCAATTACTATGGTTATTATTCAGGTTCATTTTTTCCGAAGGAACACAGCTGTAATTCCCAATTACTTATTAAACAAACAGAATATTATTTGAATCATTATAAAAGGCTTAAAATTGCAAGATTATTTGTAGAGGGAGCAATACATAATATTTTACAGGTGGTTAAATATTATAAAAATAGGGGTAGAGAGCTAGAGAGGATTGAAGAATCAATAATATCCTTAGCAAATCTTATTGGAGAATGTAGTGCTATAGATGAACTTATGGCCATAGAAGGTAATGTGCGAAACTATTATTATCAAGGTTTTGATAAAATATTGGACAATCCAGATTTCGTATTTGAACAAAGAAGTAAGAGACCTCCAAAAAATTTTCTTAACACTTTAATCAGTTTCGGTAATTCTATGCTTTATACTGATGTTTTGAGCCAGATATACTACACAGGTTTGGAACCAAGGATTGGTTTCCTTCATACTTCTAATTTTAGAAGATTTTCTCTAAACTTAGACATTGCAGAGATATTTAAACCAATAATAGTTGATAGAGTAATATTTACAGTTGTTAATAGGAACATAATTACGTCAGATGATTTTGAATATATGTCAGAGGGAATAATGCTGAAAGAAAAAGGTAGGAAAGTATTTGTTGATTACTACGAGGAAAAAATGAATTCCATTATAAACCTCAGAGAAACAGGAACCAGTATATCCTATAGAAATCTAATTCGACTAGAAGCTGAGAATTTGGAGAATTATTTTTTATACGGAACTGAATATAAGCCCTTTAAAGCCAAGTGGTAATGCCAAATATTTTTTATATTGTTATATAATTAAAACTGTCGTCGACCCCCAGTAGTGCAAAAAACCCCGAGGAGCGACGACATTTTTATTTTTTCATAAAATGTAGTAGTATCAATGGGTATAAGAAAAAGGGAGGCTTATTTTTGATATTTTGCTATAGAAAAGTTAGTGTAAAATAATTGTAGGAAAAAGTACAAAAAAGAATAGCCGCATATGTTATGATGGAAGTATGCTAAACAACAACATAACATAAGGGAGGCTATTCTTATGAATACAATTATACACCAAATTATTGAAAAAATCACTAAAGATATTAAGGATAATATAGAAG
>FZPS01000065.1_pt242 | contig 10239 bp, 11 predicted proteins | sample 1817821 | NCBI WGS metagenome assembly FZPS01 (sample SAMEA104158645, study PRJEB21678) | metagenome | place: Germany | collected 2015-04-21 | reverse complement strand
CTTTGCAACTGCTGCCCTCTCGATCGCCGCGTTTGCGAGCACCGCAGGAGCAGTCGCCGCCCTGGTCTGGTGGCTGATCTTCACACCACGCACAAAGGCTCTCCCACGACCCGGTCTCTTTCTCAGCCTTGTCGGAATAATTGCCGTAACAGCGCTCGTCTCCGGACTGGGCGGTGGCCCCGGGGTCTCCTACCTGATCAGGATGGTCGTGATCCTGCTCATCGCTGCATGGGCGTATGCTGAGACTCAGGAAGGTGAGGTGCTTGCCGTGGCGGTCTGGGCGTTCGGTGACCGGATCGGGTTTGAGATGGGGCTCATTGCTGAGATGGGGCTTCAGGGGCTCACAGTGATCAGGCAGGATATAGAGCAGATGCGGGTTGCACTGGCGCTGAAGGGTATCAGGATCGGTGCTCGCTCGATCGTGCCGATCGCTATCCTGCTCATCATCACAGAGATTCGAAGAGCCGACGATCTGGCCAGATTGCTGGTAGTGCGAGGATATACGCTCGGAGGGCGTATATGTCCGACCTTTGAGACGGGCGCGCGAGATCTCCTGGCGGCTCTATTAGCGATGGTACCCGGGGTTTTATACTGGATACCCGTTCGTGATGTTTTTATATTAGTACAGTGAATTTTGTAGAGGCTTTATTGCGATCTCTCCAGCCCTTCGAGGTGCAAAATTCGATGTGTGCTGCCAAATCCGATACATTATATATCACAGATACCACGCTTAGGGACGCGCATCAGTCACTTATCGCCACCCGGCTACGGACTGAAGACATGCTCCCCCTCGCCCGGACGATCGACAACGTGGGCTTCTTCTCTGTCGAGGCCTGGGGCGGGGCGACATTTGACAGCTGCATCAGGTTTCTCAATGATGATCCCTGGGACCGCCTCCGGGAGCTGAAGGCTGAACTGAGGCATACTCCCATCCAGATGCTCCTGCGCGGTCAGAACCTCGTAGGCTACCGGCATTACCCTGATGACGTGGTGGAAAAGTTCGTAGATGCGTCTGCGAAGAATGGAGTCGATATCTTCCGGGTCTTTGATGCACTCAACGATATCCGGAACATGAAGAAAGCGATGGAGGAGGTCAAAAACGTTGGATCACACCTGCAGGGTGCGATATGTTATACGACAAGCCCGGCTCACTCCGTTGCGTCGTTCATCGATATGGCCGAGGAACTCTACTCGCTTGGGTGTGACTCGATCTGTATCAAGGATATGGCCGGGTTGATCATGCCACATGACGCCCGCGACCTTATTCAGGGGATCAAGAAGACTGCGGATGTCATGGTCTCCCTCCACTCTCACTGCACGAGCGGCGTTGCGCCCATGAGTTATCAGGCGGCGATCGATGCGGGTGTGGATATCCTCGATACAGCGATGTCGTCATTTGCGCTTGGAACCTCTCAACCCCCGACGGAGAGCGTTGTCGCGAGCGTCGCCGGGACCGCACGTGACACCGGCATCGATCTTGTCGCACTCCGGAATGTCAGAAATGTCTGCCAGGGTATCAGGGAGAAGTACCAGCCGCTCTTCAACTCAATCTCAGATCGGGTCGATTCAGATGTCCTGATCTATCAGCTCCCGGGAGGCATGATCTCAAACCTCGTCTCCCAGCTGCAGGAACAGAGTGCTCTCGATCGCCTGGAGGAGGTGCTTGAGGAGATCCCGAGGGTGAGGGAGGATCTCGGTTACCCGCCGCTCGTGACCCCGACGAGCCAGATCGTGGGCACCCAGGCTGTGTTCAACGTTCTGATTGGAGGGGAGCGCTACAAGAACGTGACGGGTGAGGTGAGGGACTACGTCCTCGGCCTCTACGGCCGTCCCCCCGGCCCGATCAATCCGGACGTCCAGAAACTGGTCATAGGCGATGAGGAGCCGGTCACAGTCCGGCCGGCAGATCTTCTCGAACCCATCTATGAACAGATGCGAAAGGAAGCGGTTGAACAGAACCTGGTCGTCAAGGAGGAGGACGTCCTCACATACATCATCTATCCGGCTGTCGCGCCATCGTTCCTGAAGGGCGAGCGTAAACCAGAGGTTATCCCTAAACCCGTCGCCGAGGTGACGAATGTTGCGGATATTCCTCACTCGATGGAGATCGAGGTGGATGGCGAGGTATTCTCGGTCCGGATCGTCTCTGTCGAGGGTAGCTCGGTTGAGGTCAAATCAGATGCTCCGGAGGCCAGAGACCGGATCCCGCGTGGAGATGTCCCCGGAGGTGTCAAGAGCAATATGCAGGGCATGGTCCTGCAGGTGCTGACCCAGAAGGGGAGTAACGTCAAGAAAGGAGATACCCTTATCGTCCTTGAGGCGATGAAGATGGAGAACCCCATCCGCAGTCCGCGCGATGGTACGGTGGGGGAGATCTTCGTCAACTCCGGCGATGTCGTGCAGAACGGTGATGTCCTGATAGTTGTCGAGTGAGGGTCGCCACCGGTGGATAGAAGAGTGTTTGCATGACAAAATATTTTGACAAGATCCTGATCGCCAACCGTGGTGAGGTTGCCATACGGGTTATGCGCGCCTGCCGGGAGCTGGATATCGATACGGTCGCGATCTACTCGGATCCTGATAAGAACGCCCTCCACGTCAAGTACGCGGACGAGGCGTTCTATGTCGGCGAGGCACACCCCTCGAAGAGCTACCTGAACAAAGAACGGATCTGCGACATCGCCAGGAAGTCTGCGGCCGAGGCGATCCACCCGGGGTATGGGTTCCTCGCCGAGAACAGCCAGTTCGCAAAGCTGGTCGAGGATGAAGGGTTTACGTTCATCGGCCCTTCCTGGAAGACGATCGAGGCGCTGGGCTCCAAGGTCTGGTCGAAACGGATGATGCGCGAGGCGGGCGTGCCGGTTCTTCCCGGAACACCGGACGGCGTCACCAGCATCGACGAGGCGAAGAAGGTCGCCGCTGAGGTCGGCTACCCGGTTGTCGTGAAGGCGAGTGCGGGCGGCGGCGGTATCGGCATGCATATCGCTGAGTCTGAAGATCAGCTCGAGGAGGCGATCGAGAAGGGGATGCGGATTGCCGAGTCAGCCTTCGGGGATCCGACGGTCTTTGTGGAGAAGTACCTCGCAAAACCGCGCCATATCGAGGTCCAGGTTCTCGCCGATGCAAAGGGGCATACCCTCCACCTCTACGACCGCGAGTGCTCTATCCAGCGCCGGCACCAGAAACTCGTCGAAGAAGCACCCTGCCCGATCATGACCCCTGATCTCCGGGAGAAGATGACGGCATCGGCCATCGCAGCCGCGAAGGCAGCGAACTACACGAACGCCGGCACGGTGGAGTTCCTCTACGCGAACGGGAACTACTACTTCATGGAGGTGAACACCCGATTGCAGGTGGAGCATACCATCACCGAGTTCGTCACAGGGGTCGATATCGTGAAGAAGCAGATCGCGATCGCGGCCGGTGAGGATCTCTCGCTGGATCAGGAGGATATCAGCATCCGGGGGCACGCGATCGAGTGCCGGATCAATGCTGAGGATCCGCTGAACAACTTCACCGCAGATCCGGGTAAGATCGTCCGGTATCGATCCCCGGGAGGTCCGGGGATACGGGTCGATTCCGGTATCCATAATGGGTATACCATCCCCCCGCACTACGACTCGATGATATCCAAGCTCTGTGCGTGGGGGGTTGACCGCGAGGAGGCGATCCTCCGGATGCGCCGGGCCCTCTACGAGTATGTCATCCTGGGTGTGAAGACGACGCTTCCGCTCCAGTATGCGATCATGCGAAACCCGCACTTCATCGCCGGCGATACGCATACACACTTCCTGCAGGAGGAGCATATCGCAAAGAGCCTGCGCCGCTACCTCTATGAGGAGGCGACACGCATGCAGACGCTGGCCGCATCGCTCCGGCACGGAAAAGAGGTGGCGGCGATCACCGCGGCGGTCAACGTGTATATCCAGAAAAGCGCGGAGTGACCGCCCTCACCAAATTTTTTAAGAGCATAAGGTTTATTTGTCAAAACGTCATTGTTATAGTGCACTTTGTGCGCTGCGGTGGCCTAGTTGGTTAGGGCGCCAGACTCATAGGGTTATTACGTGAACGGAGCGTCCAGACCTGGGACATCTGGAGGTCGTGGGTTCGGATCCCACCCGCAGCACTTTTGTGGGATGTTTGGAATTTAATTTTAAAAAGAAGCCTTTCCTTTGAGTTTCTCTCTTACGATCCTGCTCGACTTTCGAGTGTGAACTACCCCACTCGAGAGCACGGGGTAGTTCACCCGTTCTTTTTCAACTCAACATACTGCCGGAGAAGATCTGCGATATCGTCACGGAACTTGCTCCCCCCGTCCCTCAGGTTTTGCTGGACTTCCTGTGCAATCTGGCCGTGCTGGTCCAGGTAAAATCCGTAGAGGGTCTTAACAATCGGTGCGAATTCACCGTCATCAGCTCGCACGAGTGCATCCAGGTAAGCAGCCCGGTGTTCCCGCCCGAGGTAGAGTGTCGGATATCCGGAACGCTCCAGGATGAAGTTCATTAACGCTCGTCCCACTCGCCCGTTCCCGTCAACGAAGGGGTGGATAATCTCGAATTTTGCATGAAGCAGGATCGCGAGCTCGAAGGGGTTGAGAGTCTTCCTGTTCTGCCGATACCACCTGATGAGGTTCTGCATTTCATCCGGCACGAGGATTGCGGGCGGCGGTTGATAATCGACGCCTGCTATACCAGCCTGAACGTTCCGGTAGTTCCCCGGATCCCGGAGGATATGGTTCATCAAGATTTCGTGGATCTCCTTGATAAATGCCTCAGTGATCTCCCCGGTATATCCGCTGAGGTGCTCCCTGAGGGCGATATAATTGAGGACTTCGTACACCTCGTCCATTCTCTTCCCGGCCGGCGAGATGTTGTGTTCTAAGAGCTCCTGCGCTTCTCGAAAGGTGATGGTGTTCCCCTCGATCGCGGTCGTACCCTGGACATACCGGACGTACATCGCATCCTGGTATCGTTCACTCTCGTCAGGATAGAGATCCTCAAACAGACCATAGAAGTAGCGCAGGCTCTCGAGGCTGGTGGCCTGGTTTCGATCAAGGACGGTGAAGGTATAGTGTTCCAGCCGATAGTCGAGATATCTGGTTAACCTCGATGCGAAGAGATCGAGCAGTTTCGCTGAAACGTCCTGTGGCTCGACCTTTTCGAGTCTACCCACATATGTCTGAACCGAAATCGATTTTGAGTTAACTTTTACCTGATCTCTGAGATACAGGTATTTATTGCCCTTGATTACCTTCAGTGTCAGTTTTACCATGCTTCTTTTCCTATCAGTCGCAATGGATGAAAATAGTATTGCCGGGTTAACTCAGTTGACCCGGGTGAACCACTCTGCCCTGAAGGGGGAGATCCCGGAGCCGGGCGACCGGGAGCACCTGCGGGAGATCTTCGCGGGGAGAGGGGCTCGCCTGTGAGTAGATGGTGCGATCTAAAAATAACCTTTCACTCCCGCCGGATCCCCCATCATCGCTCGATTCCCGTTCGAGCCTCCACTCCCTCATTGTAGTAGTGTTTGATCTCCCGCATCTCGGTGACCAGGTCTGCGGCATCGATTATCTCCTGAGGGGCATACCTCCCGGTGAGCACTACCTCGACATGGGGTTTCCTCCTCTCCAGCACCTCGATGAGATCGGCCACCTCAAGGAGTTCATAGGAGAGCGCCACGTTGATCTCATCGAGCACCACCAGATCATACTCACCGGACTGCAGGACCTGATCACACCGTGCAAGTCCTTCGCGGGCGGCCTTGCGATCCTTCTCCTCAGGGTCGCGGTCGATGAAGCACCCGCGCCCGAACTGGACGATCTCAAAGTTCGGGAGGATCTCCCCGGCCCTGAGTTCACTGTAATCCCAATCTTTGATGAACTGGCCAAAGAAGACCCGTTTGCCGGCGCAGACGCACCGGAGCGAGATTCCGAGTGCCGCAGTCGTCTTCCCCTTGCCGTTTCCTGTGTAAACGTGAATGTATCCTCGTTCCGCCAACCGAAGTGCCTCCTGATAGTTCCTCAGGTACTCGAAGAATTTGTCCCTTCTGCACTAATAAGGGATGGTATTCGAGCCTGGAGAGAATCAATCGCGATCCCGGGACAAACTCTCGCAGGGAGATAGATATCTGCGTTCTGCTGGACTGCCCCGGCGAGCCCATCTCCCGGAGATCGCCTGCTCTGTAGCTCGAGGTTTGCCGCGCACCAACCGCTGCCTGCCGGCCGGGGGTGCCGGGAGGATCGGGCAATACCCTTGCGGCTCTATGATCCCGGGCGGAGGGCCAGTATCTGCTGGCGAACCTTTTGCTGCCAAAAAAAGGAGTTAATCGATGGCTATGAAAGCCTGTTTCCCGACCTTGGCGTAGGCACCGCAGACCGGACACATGTAGTCCGCGGGTAGATCCTTAAACGCTGTCCCGGGAGGTATGCCGTTCTTTGGCTCTCCGCGCTCTGGTTCGTAGATATAGCCGCAGGCTACACAGAGGTATCGACCTGTCCGCTCAGCCACAGGCAGAAACGATCCTGGCCCTGCTCCACAGACCGGGCAGACGTAATCTGCCGGCAGATCTTCAAAGGCGGTCCCGGGAGGTATCTTCTGTCCGGGTTCTCCGCGCTCGGGTTCGTAGATGTAGCCACAGACGCTACATCGATAGGGTTGCATCTCCTTTACCATTGGTATCCCCTCAAGGAAAAACAGGTACCGCTCATGCCGGTACTCCAGGCGGTAATGATAGAAGCCTCTGATATAATCCTTTCCTCTCCTCCATGTGCCGGGAGAATACCGATTTCGCCGGCGGGGGTACGGTGGGGTCGGCGGTCCCGGTGGTTCCTGGAGGAGATGGAGGGCAACCACCCGGCAGGCATCATGACCACCTCTCCGCAGCCCACACAAAAGTATTTCATGTACTACGTTCCACTTAGTAAGGTGAGCGGGGCACGAAAGCGCGTTCGACGCATTTTCTATTCTCCGTTCCATGTTCACCACGTTCTTTCCCTGGCGAGGGTTGCCAAGCCCGGTCAAAGGCGCAAGGTTGAGGGCCTTGTCTCGTAGGAGTTCGAGCGTTCAAATCGCTCCCCTCGCATTTGTTTTGTACGCCCCCTGAAGATATGGTATACGATCCCGGCCTGGATGACATGATCTCCAGTCTGATTTCTTCCACAAACGAGATGCACCCTCTCTGCTCTCACTCCGCACAGTCGTTCTTTCTGCCGGTGAGGGCAGCGCCGCTCTATCGATCCATCTTGCTTTGCGCCATCGGTGCGGAGCATGGATATTTCGCGAGATCCGGATGCGGGTGAACGGGTACAACGTACTGATGGCTATAGGCCCTGGTTAGAGGTGCGTGAGGAGAGGGCAACCGCAAGGTTAGTTCTGCAACACAGCACCCCGGGCGCAACCCTTATGAGGAAACCGGAATGAGAATATGAGCATGAGAGCAGAAGAGCGCGCGCAGACTATCGTCAGCATGAACGAGGCCGTGATGCTGCTTGTGGAGCGGATGGATCCCGGACTTATCCCTGAGGTCGGGATGAACATCGTCTACGCCCTGCCTGACGCGCGGGACAGGGATGATGTGGCGGGAGTCCTCGGGCGAATCGTCAGACTCGGCGATCGGGTCCACCCGGTAGGGGAGATAGCGTTTGGGGCAAGCGACCATGTAGCGCGGATCGTGCTCACGGCCATGCGCTTCGATCCGGTGATCAGGAGCGCGGCAAACATCCGATTCTCCGAGGCGATCCTCCAGGAACTGGAGAATCTTATGTTTGAGATCTGCTCATTTGACCGGGAGAGAGAACCGCCGGGCGTGAAGACGATGGACTGGGGCGTTGCATCCTGTTGTAGAGACGGTGTGCCCGACATAATCTACGATTCCGGCGCCATGGGAAAAGAACCGATGATCAGGGTGCTTGGAGAGGATCCGGTCACGGTCGCCCATAATATTCTTAAGCTGTCAAATCGCATTACCTATGCACAATTGTAAGGGAAGGTCCACATGGGAATAAAACCATCATATATCAAGAATGTCGGGGAAGATCTCCTCGTCAAGCACCGCGAGAAGTTTAGCGGCGACTTTGAGGAGAACAAGCATGCCGTCACCGAAGTTGCATCAATCGACAGCAAGCGTGTACGAAACAGGGTTGCCGGATATATCTCAAGAAAGATAAATACAAGGAAGCGATAATCCTCTAGTATGTTTGAGGGAATCCTTCCAGCAATTATTACCCCTTTTAACCCGGACTCCGGGTCAAGTCTCGACATTGGAGGGCTACGATCCAATATTGAATCACTGATAGAGGGCGGAGTCCACGGCATCGTCCCCTGCGGATCGACGGGGGAGGCCGCGACGCTCACGTTCGAGGAGCACGAGCAGGTGGTCCAGGAGGCGATCGATGTCGTCAACAGCCGGGTACCGGTGATAGCCGGAACCGGTTCGAACAACACCGAGGAGGCGCTCCGCCTGACCCGATCCGCGCGGGATGCCGGCGCGGATGGCGCCCTGGTCATCAGCCCCTATTATAACAAGCCAAACCGCTCCGGTCTCATCAAGCACTTCACGAAGATCGCTGACCTCGATCTGCCTATCATCCTCTACAACGTCCCCGGCAGGACCGGGCAGAACCTTCAGCCTGATCTGGTGGCTGAACTTGCCCGGCATCCAAATATCGTCGGGATCAAGGAAGCGAGCGGCGACATCACCCAGATCTCCCGCATCATCGAGGCGACGCAGGACGAGGACTTCATCGTGCTCTCCGGGGACGACGGAATGACGTTCCCGCTCCTCACGCTGGGGGGCGCAGGCGTGATATCGGTGGCTGCTAACGTCGAACCCCGTCGGATGGCGCAGATGTATGAATCTTACCGCGCCGGCGACCTTGGACGCGCACTGGATCTACACTATGAACTCTCCCCGCTCTTCCGGGCGATGTTCATCGACACAAACCCCGTCCCCGTGAAGATGGCGGCAGGAATCCGCGGGATGGCTGCGGGGCCGGTCAGGTTGCCGCTCGACAACCTGGATGCAGAGAGGACGGAGCGGTTGCGAGAGGTGCTGGCGAATTATGATTAAAGTAGCCATATCTGGAGCCCTGGGGCGGATGGGGACCACCATCGGCCGGATCGTTGATGAGGCCCCGGATCTCGAACTGGTCGGCGGGATCGATATACGGGAAGGGGCATCCTTTGGGAAGGAGGTTGTCCCTGCGGACCGTATCGATGCGTTCCTCAAGGAGAAAAAACCCGATGTCCTCATCGACTTCACGGTAGCGGCTGCGGCGGTTGAAAATATCAGGGCAGCGGCCGCAAACAACGTTGCACTCGTCGTCGGGACGACCGGTTTTTCTCCTGAACAGAGAGAATTCATCGGAAACACCGTCGAGGGGAATGTTCCTGCGGTGATATCGAGCAACTTCTCTGTCGGCGTCAACATCTTCTGGAAACTCGTGCGGGAGGCGGTTCGCGAACTCGGTGACTACGATATCGAGGTCACGGAGGCTCATCACCGCTACAAGAAGGATGCCCCGAGCGGCACCGCAAAGACTATCCTCGATATCCTGGACCAGGAACTCGGGGAGCGCGAGAAGGTCTACGGGCGTGTCGGTGTAGCGGAGCGGAGAGGCGAGATCGGCGTGCATGCCATCCGGGGTGGCGACATCGTAGGCGACCATACGGTCCTCTTTGCAGGGAACTTTGAGTGTATCGAGATCTCCCACCGCGCCTACGACCGGGCGGTATTCGCGCAGGGCGCCGTCAGGGCTGCACGCTGGGTCGTCGGGAGAGATCCGCGCATCTATGCCATGCAGGACGTTCTGGGGATATAATTGGCACCCCTGATCACTCAGAAGAACGAAATTTATTATTGATCAATTGAAAAACATGTACATCAGGAGGAAAAAAAATGCCAGCAGTTGTTGATGTTGAGAAGTGTACCGGCTGTGAGACCTGTGTGGATGTCTGCCCATCGGCAGCCATAACCATGGAAGACGGGAAAGCAAAAGTTGACCCGGATCTCTGCGTAGATTGCGAGACCTGCGTCGACGAGTGCCCGTCTGAAGCCATCTCGATGGAGTAGGAAAACACACTCTTTTAATACCACCAGCACCAGAGATATTTTTATCTATGATTAATGTAGGAGTGCTTGGTGCCACAGGAGCAGTGGGACAGCGCTTCGTCCAGCTTTTAGCGGATCATCCCTGGTTTCATCTCCAGACACTCACCGCTTCTGAACGGAGTGCAGGAAAAC
>FZPS01000016.1_pt328 | contig 10239 bp, 13 predicted proteins | sample 1817821 | NCBI WGS metagenome assembly FZPS01 (sample SAMEA104158645, study PRJEB21678) | metagenome | place: Germany | collected 2015-04-21 | reverse complement strand
GCTTATAACACCACCTTGTCAGAGCCCTTGCCGGGGTGTTTGCACCCCTCATTGTCGCCTCCGTGGTGCCTGACCGTCTACAACGCCCCCAAAATCCAGACACCTCACCAGTCGCTAAGGATCAGGGAAGTGAATAATCGTGCTCGAATATGTTTGACCCATGTTTGGGGCGCACCTACCCTAATGTCCGGCAGTCGGCCCTTGGCTGTATAAAGCAATTCGGAGTTGGATGAACCAATACTGTTGGGATTAGAAAATGAAAATGACGCTGGCCAAAGTTCTACGCCTGTCAGGAGTGCTGCTTGGTCTGCTATACTTCTACTGGGGATTCACCCAATGGGACATCGCCGGTCGGACGCGGCATCCTGTGCTCAGCACGGCTCTTACCATTACATACGGGATCCTGCTGGTTGCCCCATGGACGCAACTCCTTAGACAACGCTACTGGGCATTTCTATACGGGGCTTTCGTCGTCTTCTCGCTATGGATGATTCTAGCCCATATCGTCGGATTACTGGCTACAATCGTGCAGCCCCAGATCGCCCTAGTAGGTATTCTCGCAATGCTTATCGTCGAGATTTCACAGATTCCGGTCTTACTAATAATGAAAATATCCCAACAAGGCCTTGCACCGTACGGCGCACAAGGTGCGCCGTCCGGTGAAGGCTGACGTTCGGCATAAGATATTATGAAAACAATTATACGATGGAGTGTGGGAATTGCTTTGGTGCTGGCGTCGGGGACCACGGCGCTATCCTTTCCCGTTATAGAATGGAACACTGTTGACTTAACCTACAGTACCGACGGATGGAGTGTTGGCTTCCAGCTTCGAACACTAGGCAGTGACGGGTCTCTTGCGTATTGCTGGGGCAACGGCGAGCGCGAAACAGACGGCTGGTGGACAACTTTAAGCCAGCAGAATGCTTTGGCCGGAATCGCCTTTCGGTTTTTCGAAGTGGATTACGGCGAGTTGATCGACTTCGATTTATCTGATTCGTCTACTATAGTTTTCGGAAATGACAGCGCTACACACGATCCATTCCTGTTGAACTGGGATCAGCCCGTCTATTTGGGATTTCGATTGGGGTGGCCGGAAATAGAATCAGGACCGAGTAGTGCCGAATACGGTTGGGCAGAATTATATTTCGACGGTGATACGGTGAGCGTGTTGGGAAGTGCTACAGAACGAACCGGACTTGGTATCTATGCTGGAACGGGAACTTTGATTCCAGAACCAGCTACGGCGGGACTGCTATTGCTGGGCGCGGTAGGAATCATATGGAAACGAAGCCGAATAACCATTAAGCCTCCCGCAGCACAATGCCTTGCGCCGTTCGGTGGAGGCTGACGTTGGAGGCAGGAAAATGAAATTTCGAATGGTTGTTTTAGCTGTACTAATCAGCGTTATGGTTACGGCATGTCGCAGCTCTTGGCCGCAGCGTTCTCATTCCTACGAACTGGCTGCTATGGTGGCGGACCACGGCGCGCTTACTTCAGCGGCCGATGGAGAGCGGAGATTATTGACCTGGAGCGCACCCAGCAATCCCATACCTGACGCCATTCTCTCTGCCGTCCATGCGAAAAGGGATATCAGCGGATGGTGGATGACCCCTGTGGATTCGATGGGCTATTCGGATTCGCTTGCGACAGCGCTTATCGAAAGCAACCGTTATCTTGTCGTCTATTTTTCGGATTCGGACGCGATGTTCTACCGATATGAGCGGCATGGGTTCTTGAATGATGGCGTCCTTACTCTGGAAAGGCCCATCGGGGGAGGGGCCGGCCCCTTTAATGAGATACTTTTCATTTCTACACCCAAGGGGAGTGTATTGGTGCCCTGGACGATAGCAGAGAGTCAATCTTTCGCGGGCATTCTCGCTGGCGAACGACATGGGGAGTGCTTTTATCCTGCCGGCTGGCGCAAGGGAAAGGACAGCGTTCGCAATCGCCTAAACTTGAATCTCGAAGAAAAATGAAGGACTTCCGATGAGGGGTTTCAGGTTGTGCCCACAAGCTATCGAAAGGCACTGGTCTCTCCACGCTACAATCGCGTATTGTGTTGCGCGGGCCGATTCTGAGCGCTGGGGTTTGCAGAGGAGAATTATGAAGATTATCTTCACGACCAAGCAGATACCCGAGATATCACAGTTATCCTGGCGAGACAGGCAAGCTATTATCCGGCGGCATCACTGGAAGGCATTTACGGACCGGCACGGTCTGCTCAGCATGGCGGTCTTTGCAATCGGTATCGTAAGCGGGATGATTCTGCCCGGCAAGCTATGGCCGGATGTGTCCGGCGCAACTCGTCTGTTGGCGTCGCTTGCTATTATGATGGCAGGCCTGTTGATACACCTTCCGCTATATTATCGGGCACTGCGGCCTCATATTCAGGCTGAAATGGCATTTTGGAAAGGCAGGGGCTTATCATAATGTTCGGAATAGAGAGAATGACGAAGAAGATATACTGGGGGCTTCTCATCGCTATCGCGTTGACCGGATGCGGCATGCTAAGCGCAAGCCTGCGCTACCCTTGGCATACGGTATCGGAACAGGAGATCGGGAACCTGTCGGCGCGATTGAGAGACAAACCGCGAGATGTGCGATTCCGGGAGTGGTATGAAGAGAGGGCCAAGTTGGATACCCCTCGCAAGGTCTTGAACGATAGCGGTACTGGCTTGCTTGCACTTGCCGCGACACTGGCCGTCCTGCGTCTTCTTACGGGGTTCCCGCTGCAAGACTCGCGATCTCCCAAGTGGAGATGGCTGTTCATTGCGTCGTATCTGACTGCCTTGGCGGTTCAAGTTCCATCCTCGTTCTGGTACTACGGCCTTCGCCAGTCCCGATTCGAGTATCCGACTTGGGGCGACAGCATCATCATTGGCGTTTTCCAGACGTTCATGGCGTGTGCGGTTTTCGCTGTCATTGGATGTTTGCTCTGGTGGCCATTCCTTGCAAAGTCCCGCTTCCCCGCCAGGCTGTTCGTCTGGCCGGAGAATCAAATCCGATTCAATGTCATCGTGAGCCTCGGATTTGGCACCTTCACCGCGCTTTGCTTGATCGCCGTCCCGTCCGAGGTCCGGGATGGAAACCTTGGCGGAATTCTGATGGCACTCGTGCTTGCATATCTGTTCCTCTCCGTCCGTGCGGGGCTGGTCACGCGGCAGGCCGAAGAATCAAAGAACAGCAGTTCCGAACCATCGCCTTCACCGTATTCCTCACCCGCGGCGGGTTCGGAATCCGGTGAGGCGTGACGTTATGTCCGCGGGGGGCGTCCGTGGGTGCTAATGTTCGAGGAGGAGAAGAAAGATGAAAACAAAATGGATTGTCGGAACACTTGGTGTTCTGCTTGTCGCCTCGCTGGCAGGCAATGCCTGGCTCGGAGCCACCTTGCGCACCTACCGTTACAATGTCAGCCAAGGCTGGTTCAAATATTCCCGCGAGGGGGCTCCTGAATACCCAATTACCGGCCTTACATCTTCTGACCTGCGGCAGATGATGGAGCAGATTGATGCCACGGATGGGGCGCGAGCCGAAGATAAGTGTGTGCTGTTTATTGAAGTTCTAAGCGCGGATAAAGTGGAGATTACAACCGGGAGGCAAGATGCTCCTCTTTCGGGCGGGGGCAGAATATTCCGCTTTAACAAAACCGCTGCTGGCTGGGAATTGGACGTAGAACGTCATGGGATTTGGGTTTCATGAGATTGCACCGGACAATTCACTTACCAATATCACCGGACAATTCACTTATTACCGACACTGTCGGAAAAAACCCTTGCACCGGCGGGGAACTGCTGGTAGGTTGCGCGTTCGACGTTTGTCCAGAATGCACAGCTTGGGGCAGTAGCTCAGTTGGTAGAGCATTACGTTCGCAACGTAGGGGTCGAGGGTTCGAATCCCTTCTGCTCCACCATGCTGCACATATCGGACGTGCCCCGGTGGGGTAGCGAAGTGGCCAACCGCAGCAGACTGTAAATCTGCCCTCTATGAGTTCGAAGGTTCGAATCCTTCCCCCACCACCATCTTGAGCGTCGCCTCTTCCTTGTTTTGTCGCGATGATTTTCCGCGGTTTTGGCTGCGGGGGGCAAAGGTTTCTTGACTTTGGCGGGGGTTTGCAGTCCAATTTGTTATGAGCCGTTATGGCGAGGAGAGTAGCATGAAAATAATGAGCATTGTGTCTTGGGTTTTGGTGGCGGTATTGGCCGTTGGCGTCGGGGTGATGGCGTTTATGGGGCAGAAGAATGCGGGTCGCGCGGCGGAGCTGGAGGAGACGTTGTCCACGGTGCAGGCCGATTTTGAGGCGTCGCAGCAGGAATTGAGCGGCGCGAAGGATGCGCTGGCGGCGGCGGAGAATAGTTTGTCCACGGCGCAGGCCGATAGCGCGGCGCAGGCTCAAAAGGCTCAGGAGCAAACGGCGCGCGTGGAAACGCTGGCGAAGGATTTGGCGGCCAAGGAGGAGAAATTGGCGAGCGTGACGGCCGAGATGGAAGAGGCGGTGAAGCAGGCGCAGGAGGCTAAGGCTGCGATTGAGGCTCAGAAGGCGGAATGGGTGGAAGCGAAGGAGGATTTGGAGGCGCAGTTGGCTTCCGCGCAGGCGGAGCTGGCGGCGACTCAGGCGGCGGCCGAGGCGGAATATGCGGATGTGGCGGCGGACGCGGAGGGGGGGGCGTTGGACGAGGAGGGCGCGGAAGCGCCCGGCGAAGACGCATGGGTTGAGTATCCCGATGAAACGGGCGGGCGCATTGTGGGCCAGTCGAGAATGTTTTCTTTTATCAGCTATGGCGAAGACCAGAAGTTGTTTTTCCGGTTGCTGGATGGTCAAACCCTGACTTACGAAGATGTGCCGGCAACGGTAGTTGACGAAATAATCGCGAAGGAAGACCGCGTGGATATGCGTTATCGCTTTCACGTGCAAAACAAGTTCAAGAGCTTGCCGCCGGACAATATCGTGATTCGCAAATACCTGAAATGGCACCGGAAGAATCCTGTTAAGACGGATGTGCGGGCGGTGATTGCGGAGCCGGTGGAGGAAGCGGTCGAGCCGGAAGCTACTGAGGCGCCGGCGGAGGAATAATACCGCGCGAAGGGACGGCTGGCGGGGGGATGGCGTCCCATCGGTGATATGCGTTTATTTTAAGTAGGCATCCCCTTTTTGTGTAATGGAGAAAATGAAACATGAGCGATAAGCAACCTCAGATGGATTTATTTCAGGGCCTGATTGTTTCCCTGGCGGCGGGTGTGATGCAGCATTTGGGCAAGACGCTGAATCCGGTGACGAATAAAGTGGAGAAAAACCTGCCGGCGGCGCAGGCGACCATTGATATGCTCGACATGCTGGCGGAGAAAACGAAGGGCAATTTGTCGGCCTCGGAAGAGAAATTGCTGAAGGGCGTTTTGGCGGAATTGAAGCTGAATTATGTCGAGACACTGAACGAAAAGGGCGCTTCGGACGACGAGCCAGAGGCCCCCAAGGCAGACGCTTCAACCGAATCGGCGGATTAAGCCCATGCCTGCAACATGGCTTCGGCCCAAGCGGCTGCTGACGCTGGGATTGTTGGCGTTGGCGGTGGCTGTTGCCGTTTGGTGGGTGCTTTATATTCCGTACGATCCGCTGGCGATTTATCGGCCTATTCCGGCATCGGCGACGGTGGTGGGGCGTCATACCCGGCTGCCGGAGCGCTGGCTGGATATTCTGGGGAATCCGCTGTCGCGGGCATTGATGCGCACGGCGGGGGCCAACCCCGATGACGCGGGGGCGCTCGTGACGGACCCGGAGTCGCGGCAGTGGTTTGAGAAGCTGGCGGGGCGCGAGGGCACGTTGGCCTATTTGCCGGGGCAATATGGGCATGCGCCGGCGTGGATGGCGGTGTCGCAGCTTGGCGGGGAAAGTCAGAAATTGCGCTGGCAACTGATGCTGTTCAAGGTGCCGGGTTTCGTGCGGATGAAGGAGTTTCCGGGGCGTTCGGTTTGGCTGGTGACGAATCAGGAGATAGACCCCACCCGGCGTTTGGTGATTGCTTTCGGCGAGGGCGTGCTGATGGCGTGTCTGTCGGAGGAGTCGTTGGCGATTGCTGATGTGCTGGCGGCTTATGATGGGCGGACGACACGGCTATTGGACGCGGAGGCTTCCTTTGCCCGCTTTGCGCGGGAGGATGATCGTGCGCAGGCGGATCGCTTTTGGCTGCGTGATGAGTCCGGTTGGGCCGCGCGGGAAGAGCCGGGCATTACTGTGGACCTGCCGGTTCTTCGCGCCGATGCCATGCAAATTTCCGCAAGTACGACGGGCGGCGATGTGATTCCTGAAGATCAGGAGTCCACGGCGGATATTCAGGCGCTGGCGGCGCGGTTGGGGGCGGGGCCGTGTCTGATGGCGACAGTGCGCCGCGATGTGCTGCTGGAGGTGTGGAGTCAGGCGGATTTGTCGCGGGATGTTCGGCATGCTCTGCGGATGGCGCTGGATGTCGCGACGGGGGATCGGCTGGCGGTCATGGCCATGGATGGCGAACTTGGCGGGCGGCTGACGTTTGGCATTATGCGCATGCTGGGGGCGGGGGTGCGGGTGCCCACCTTGATGCTGGCCACGCCGGTAGAGGATGAGGCGGCGGCTCACGCGGCCATTCAGCGCGTGCTGGATGCCAGCAACGCGCGGTATCGGGCGGCGTTTGTTCTGAAGCCGGTGTCCGTGTCGGCGACGACCATCTATGTTTTGGAAAGCGCCGGACGCAACGAGTGGGTGGATGAATTGCCTCAGGCGGACCGTCCGGCCTATGCCGTGCTCGACGGCTGGCTGCTGGCTTCCAGCAATTTCAGCGCGCTTCAAAAGCTGGCGAATGGGGCGGCGTCCGAGGGTGAAGGGCCGACGTGGCAGGCGGCGCTGACGACATCCGCCGCGGTATCGGCGTGGCTGGACTTGCGGCGTGTGAGCCGGGCGGCCAAGGGCGCGATTGCCACGTGGTCCATGGTGCAGGCGGCGTTTGGCGGAGATGCCGCGAGCGCCGCGCAATTGAATGAGGCCAAGGTCTGGATTGAGGCGTTTGAGCCGTTTGGCGAGGCTCGCGCGGGGCTTGGGCGGCGCGACGGACACACGACATTTTCGCTGGTTTTGGGGTTGTCTGAGTAAAGGGCCTAGTCTAGGATGAAATCATCATGAATGACACGCTCGTTATCATTCCGACTTATAACGAGAAGGAAAATGTAGCGCCCATTGCGATGGCGGTTCTGGCGGAATGCCCGCAGGCCGACTTGTTGTTCGTGGACGATAATTCTCCGGACGGCACGGGCGCGCTGGGCGACCAGTTGGCCGCATCGAATCCGCGCATTAACATTTTGCACCGAGAGAAAAAGCAGGGGCTTGGGCGGGCGTATCTCGCGGGTTTTCGCTGGGCGCTGGAGCGACCGCAGTATCAGTTCATCATGGAGATGGACGCTGATTTTTCGCACGACCCCAAGGCGGTGGCTCAGTTGCGCGAGGCCGCGCAGGATGCGGACCTGGTTCTGGGCTCGCGTTATGTCGGCGGCTTGCGCGTGATTAATTGGCCGTTAAATCGCCTGATTTTGAGCACGGGCGCGGCGTTCTATGTGCGGATGATTACCGGCATGCCGTTTACCGACCCTACAGGCGGGTTCAAATGTTTCCGGCGTGAAGTGCTGGCGGCCATCAATCTCGATGAGATTCATTCCAACGGGTATTCGTTTCAAATTGAAATGACGCATACGGCCTGGCATCTGGGCTTTCGGATTGTGGAGTCGCCGATTGTGTTCGAGGAGCGGCGGGAGGGGCAATCCAAGATGAGCAGCGGGATTGTCAACGAGGCGTTGTGGATGGTGTGGAAGCTGCTGGCCCGTCAGGGTTGGCGTCGCCGCCCGCGCGTGGTTCACCCCGACAGCGTGGCCGCAGCGGAGCCTTCTGCGTGAGAAAGTGGCTGATTTTTTTGCGGTTGCTCCGCGTGAAGCAATGGACCAAGAACGCCATTGTATTTGCCGCCTTTATTTTCGCGCTGGGCGATCCCGCGCAACATCTGGATGCAGGGGAATTGTGGAAGGTGGCGCTTGCGGCGCTGGCCTTTGCGCTGGTGTCCAGCGCCGTTTATATTTTCAACGATTGGCGCGATTTGGAGCTGGATCGGCTGCATCCGGTGAAGCGAAATCGTCCGTTGGCTTCCGGGGTGATTCAGCCCGGGCCGGCGTTGCGTCTGGCGGTTGTGTTGCTGGCGCTTGGTCTTGGCATCGCGTGGCGGTTGAGCATGCCGCTGCTGATGGTTTTGGGCGGATATTTGCTGTTGCAGGTGGCTTATTCGTTGAAGCTGAAACACATTCCGCTGGTGGATGTGATGGTGATTTCGCTGGGCTTTGTCCTGCGCACTCTGGCCGGGGCGGTTGTGATTGATGTGGATGTCAGCCCCTGGCTGCTCTTGTGCGCGATGCTTCTGTCGCTGTTCCTTGGCCTGTGCAAGCGCCGGCATGAAGCGGTGAATCTGGCGGGGCAGGGAACGCGCACGGCTCTGATGCAATATGACGAGCGCCTGCTTGATTTGCTCATCACGATGATGGGCGCGTCCACGCTGATTTGTTATTCCATTTACACGCTTTGGCCGGACACGGTTGCCAAGTTTGGCACGCCCTGGCTGGCCGCCACCATTCCGTTTGTTGTGTTCGGCCTGTTCCGCTACATGGATTTGGTCTATCGGCAGGATAAAGGAGACCGGCCGGAGCAAATATTATTAACGGATGGCCCGCTCATCGTTTGCGTGGCTCTTTATGGCCTGACCGTTTTGAGCGTTCTTTTGGGGCGCTAGGGCGGGGGGCTACGGCGCTTGATAGGCTGGTAGCGCGGGCCGTCGCGAGGGGCCGGTTGTGCTTCGGCGAAACGGCTGTTCCGGTTCGGACAAGCCCCCTGACTCCAAGTTCTGCCGCCGGCAATCGGAGATGAGGCGATAGCATTGGGTGATGTATTGATTCAGTGGGACGCCTTCGGGGGCCTCCGCGCGGAGGGCCTCAAACTTTTTGGCGGCTTGGAAGCAGTCGTCTTCGATGGGTTTCAGCAAATCCATGCGGGATTTGTCGGCTTGGAAGGCTTTATATTGCTCCAAGGCCTGATTGAACAAACGAGCGCCTTCGAGAAAATCCGGATGCTGCCAGGGTTCGCCCGGCTTTAAGGGGGGGGCTTTGGCGGTGGCTGCCGGTGCCGGAGTTGGCGTTTCCTGTTCTTGGGCGGTGGCGGCGGCTTGGGCGGTTCTGACGTCGCGCGCGAGGCGACGGCCTTCGAGAACCAGCCGGCGGGTTGTGGAAATATATTCGTCCAGGGGCACGTCCGTGGGGGAGATTTCTTTGAGGCTCGTGAATAATTCAATCGCTTGCAGGGTGTTTTCTTCCGCCTGAACCAGCGGGTGGAGAGAAACGGGGGCGCGCTGAAAGGCGCGTTGCGCGTCCAAGGCTTGGTTAAACAACTTGACCCCTTGATGGAAGCGCGGATGGTTCCAAATGGCGGCGGAAAGATAATCGAGGGGACGTTCCTCGGGCGCGGCCACAACCGGTTCGGATTCGGTTGGGGAGAGCGCTGGTGTCGAGGCGGTTGATTCATCCGTAGCGGTGGCCACTTCCGGCGTTGGTTCTTCATTCGGCAGCCAATAAGGCAGCCAAAACTCCTGAAAATGCCACAGGGTATAGCCGAGGGCGGCGGCCACGAGCAGGCCGATTGCGGTAAAGGTTACTTTTTTCTTCCGCTTTCCGGGCAGGCTGATGGCGTAGGCCTCGGCGCGGGTCAAACGTATTTTGCGAGGTTCTTTTGGAGGAGTTTCTTCCATTTCACAACCATGCAAAAAACGCGCAACCTTGACAACGGAATTTTATGCGGTGGTATGTCATTTATTTTCTCGCCAGCTGTTCCGGCTTTTGCGATAAGTTTGCTGGTTCCGATGTTATTCGGGTAGCGCTCTTTTAAAAATCTAATTTACTGCGTTTTACGCAGTCATCGTTTCTTCTGAAAAACCGCGAAATTTTCTTTTGCTGAAACGTGACGTGTGAGGCGCGCCCGCCATGGGCGCGGCTCCCTGTCTTGTGTTTCAGCAAGGGGCTTCGCGGTCCCTCAGAGGAGACATGAGCTTGGTGTCGTGCCCTCTTTCCCGTTTGTGCGGCACCAGGTTCATGCCAACCACCCCAGGAGCATGAGCAATGAAAAATCTAAGAAAGCATCAACTTATCGCCATAGGGAGTAGCATCGCCGTTCTTTATGGTGTGCTGTGT
>FZPS01000076.1_pt297 | contig 10240 bp, 9 predicted proteins | sample 1817821 | NCBI WGS metagenome assembly FZPS01 (sample SAMEA104158645, study PRJEB21678) | metagenome | place: Germany | collected 2015-04-21 | reverse complement strand
AGCCGCAGGAGGTGGCGCGGTGGCTTCCGGGACATGGAGGTCCCGTAAGCCACGTACCCGGTTTTCCTTCCCACCGAGCCTTAGCAGCCCGGCCGGATTCCTTGGTTCTGGTTTCCCGGAGTCCCCGCCAGCTTCGAGCACCGCCCGGACCGAGCAACGACGTCATGCGCCGCCGCTCACGCCGCGTCTGCCGGCAATCCGGCAAAATGCTCTCAGTACCCGTCCCCCCATACTCGTCGTTACGCAGAACAGGGTGAACCAGAGGAAGGTGAAACAAACCGGCATGTCCAACCCATCCTACCCTGTAGACATCATCGTCGTGAATTTCAATACCAAAAAATACCTGGCCGCTTGCTTGAAAAGCATCCGGGCCTATAGCGGCTACCCTGGCGATTACCGGGTCACCGTTGTCGACAACGCCAGCACCGATGGAAGCCCGGCCGTGATCCGTTCTCTCCGTTGGGTCAAGGGGATTTTCAACAGTGTTAACCGGGGTTACGGGGCCGCTTGCAACCAAGGGATAAAAAGCGGTGCGGGGGAATATATTTTTCTTCTGAACAGTGATACCATGGTCACACCCGGCTGGTTACCCCCCCTCCTCCTGCTGCTGGCCCGGCCTGAGACCGCAGTGGCCGGGCCGCGGCTGGTCACTCCCGACGGCTTCCTTGCCGGCGTTGGCGTGACCGGCAGCAACCTCCGGCCAATCCTGAGAGGATGGGGCGAACCCGACGACCAGGAACGGTACAACGAAGTCACCGAATGTCTCAGCATCAGCGGCGCTTGTATGGGGATTAAACGTGCCCTCCTGCCGGAACTGGGGTATTTTGACGAGCACTACTTCCACTACTTTGAAGAGACCGACTACTGCTACAACGCGCGCTTTCACGGGTATAAAGTTTTCTACTCCCCGGAAAGCAAGGTAATCCACCGGGTCTCCGGGAGTTGCCGGAATCCCCGCCGTTTACAACGGTATTTCCGGGAAGGAGAGCGGTACTTCAAAAAGAAATGGCAGGGCTTTCTGGCGGACCCGCAAATATACGGATAGCCCGCTTGTGGTCGCGCGTTTACGCTTCTACTGCGGAGGACCGGAAGATTTCCGCCGTTACCGGGAACAGGCTCCGGGGGGCAAATTCTCCCCTCCGGAGCATGGCCGGTCCCTGGCGATCACCGGCGATGATTGCTGCTTTGGACCGGTGGCAGAAGCGGAGGTGTAACCATGAAAAAGGGGAAGAAAACCAGCATCATTATTGTCAATTACAACTCCCGCCCCTATCTGGAACTCTGTCTCCAGTCCCTGTTGGCCAATACCTTTTCTCCTTATGAAATCCTGATTATTGACAACCACTCGCAAGACGATTCCGCTCTCTTTTTGGGTAAAATCAAAGATCCACGGATCCGGGTATTTGTCAACCGCTCCAACCTGGGGTTCAGCAAAGCCTGTAACCAAGGGCTGGCGAAGGCGGCGGGCGATTTTTTTGTCACCATGAACCCGGACGTCGTGGTCCCGGAGGGCTGGTTGACCCGTCTCATTCACCACCTGGAGATTAACCCCAGTACGCTAATAGTCGGCCCTAAAAGCCTGGGGTTCGGCGGTTCCCAGTGGGCGGGACCGCTCAGTTTTTCCTCGCGTTTTCCTGCGGCAGACCGGAAGTTTGCCCGTCTTTATCATCGTATGTCGGAACCGGCGAAATTTCTCACCGGTTGTCTGCTTCTTTTTGACCGGCGCCTCCTCCGCCGCATCGGCTATTTTGACGAAAACCTTCTCCTGGGCGGTGATGATTTTGACCTTTCGCTCCGGGTCCGCCGGGCCGGCTACAAGCTCCGATCGCCAAGGATCTCTTGATCCGCCACGTTAGCCACGGTTCATTCCGCAGCAGTGATCCGCAGGAAAATGAACGGCTGGCCGCAGCCTCCTGGAAATATTTCTACCAAAAATGGGCGCAAGAGCTAAAGGAGTACGGGTGGAAAAGGCTTTTTGAAGACGAGTTCCCCGTCTTCCCCGGTGAAGAGACCTTCCGGGCCCTACCCGTCTTTCCGGGGGGGGCCGGGCGGTGAAAAAGACAAGTGTGTATAAAGGGAAGAAAATCCACCCTGTCCAAGATGTTTTAGAGAAGATCCGGACCGCACTGGCCACGGGAGGAAAGCTCTCTTTGATCCGCCTGGCCAGTGGGGAAGCGTTTACCCTCGCCCACGGCGTCCTTCTCCCGCTGAACCGGATCCCCTGGTGGGTCGAGTATGCCGGGGTAAAACTGCCCAATGAACCGGCCCGGCAGGCATTGCTCACCGCCTTGCGCACCGCCGATATTGCCGGTCTCTCCACCGACCGCAAACACTGGGAATCTGCCCCCCTGTTGGAGCAGGCCCTTTCCTATTTCCGGGTTGAACCCTACTGGCTGACCGACTCCACCATCAACTGGCATCTCCATTATTACGACCGCCTTTACCGGCTGCTTGACAAAGAGCCCACTGTTTTAGTGGGACGGCTGGCGCAGGCCGCCGCCAGCCGCCTGCGCCGGAAAGGAGTAAATGTCGTTGGCACCGTCCCCCTGGAAGGCTTTGCGGACCTGCCCCGGGTGGAAGAAACCCTGCTTAACGGGGCATTTTTCCGGGTGGCGCTGGTCGCCGCCGGGATCCCCGCAACCATCCTCTGCCCCCGTCTGGCGCGGAAAACCGGTTGTGTGGCCATTGACTACGGGCATGTCATCAACGATCTCTTACACCCCGGGTTTTGTATAAAAGACCTGGACCGGGAGAAACAGCGCTGGCGGGAAAGACAAAAACCTGGGGGGGAGAAGTCCTGATCGTTGTCTCCCAATTCTTCTCCGGGAAGCGGCGGACTTTCAGGAAAATCTCCCCCAAACGGTGCCTGTAGGTGTGCTGCCGGTAGGCCCTTTGTTGCGCCGCTTCGCCAATCATCGTCCTCTTCACCGGTTTGGCGAGATATTCCTGGATCTTTTCCGCCAGATCGTCCGGGTCGGTAAAACCGGCCATCTCCACACCGTCGGTGAAACAATCCCAGAGCCCGGCACGGGTCCGGTCCACCAGTTGAAAAGCGGCGCAACCGGCCAGGGCAAAAGTCCGGTCATTGGGGCTCTCCGCCCCCACGCCCCGGCTGTTTCCGGAAGGCGGATCCACCGGGTCCCTGTGGATATTCAGGTTGATGCGGGCGCCGTTGTAATACTTCCGGATCTCCCAAAAATCCCCGGTCACCGGACGTACTTTACCCCTTAAGTCGGGGTGGAGCCGGCCCCAGCTTTCCCAGTCACCGATGAGGACGACCTTCATTTTTTTTAAGAGCGGCGCCAGGTAATTAATGATCCGCAAGCGGTTGGGGAAACCCATCCCCACAAACAACAGATCGCTCCAGTAAGCGGGAGGCGCTGTGACCCGCTGGTGGACACGGGGGTTGCAGCACCAGGGGAGATAATAAACCCGGGGATGGTCATACTCCCGCACCGCCCTCTGTTCAGTGGTGAAAACATACTGGTAAGCCTCGACCATTTTCCCGCGGTGGTAATCGATTTCATAGGGGTCCTCCACCAACCAAAGGACAGTGGAGACACCGCGTTCCCCGGCGTAACGCACCAACTCCGGCTTGGTATACGTACCGTGAACTACCAGCAGAAGATCGGGGTTAAACTCCCGGATCAGACGCTTGGAAAGGTTCTGGGGCGAGGTTTGCCGGACCAGGCAGTGAAAATCCTGGCGTAAACAGGTGTGGATATCATAGGCATAGCGGGCCGGAAACCCCGGTATCCCCGAGTTGACAAAGAGCACTTTCATTTCTTCTCTCCTCACCCCGTACCCGCTGTTTGCTGTTTCTTCCGGCGCGCGGCAATTTTCTGCCAGCGTAAAGCCTGTATCCGGCTGACGCTCTTCTCCTCATCCTTCCCGGTACTTCTTCCCCCGCCGGCCACCTGAAACGGGGCAAACCGTCCCCGCCATTTCCGGGAAAACCTGGCGATACTCTCCATCTCTTTCCTATACCAAAATGGGTCTTTATCCGCGGGGCTCCTCCCCCTTGTGTATCCCTCATGATGCACGGCTACGGTATCCCCGGTGTAGAACACCCGCCACCCTTCCTCCCAAACCCGCAGGGAAAAATCGACATCCTCCAGGGCGATAAAAAACCGCTCATCCATTCCTCCCATGCGCTCCCAGAGGCATTTATCAACAAGCATCAGCGCGCCGGTCACCGCCAGGGCTTCGCCGCGCCTGAGCGCCGGCAGGTAATTCCCGGGCCGGAAGCGGTATTCGTGATCAAAAGTCTTCTGTGCCGGCAGGTAAATGACCCCGCCGTGTTGGATCCGGCCGTCCGGATAAAGGAGCCGGGCGCCAACCACCCCCACCCGGGGTTTACGGACTTCTCTCATCATCGGGTCCAACCAGTATTTCCAGGGAAAAAAAACATCGCTGTTGACCAGGCAAAGGTAATCTCCCTTACTGCCGGCGGCTCCCGCATTAACTGTGGCGGCGAATCCGGTATTCTTTTCTTTTATCAATAAACGGACGGGGTACGGGCGCAACCGGCGCCTTAGTTTTTCCTGTAACCCCGGAGGACTCCCGTCATCCACAACGATTATTTCCCGGTTATAAAGAGCCGACGGTTCGCTCTTTATAATTGAAACCACGCATTTTTCTACCAGCTCCAGTTGATTCACAGTCGGAATAATTATACTGACTAAAGGCTGTCGCCGGTTTTCCGGTGTCACTTTTTTCCCTCCAGTCACCGATTCTTTTAACATTCTATGTCTCTTTTTACCCCGGGGACCAGAGAGTTTGCGAATTATGCCGGGGTAACTGCACAGAGGCCGCAGTCGCCCGTAAAATAATATAACCTGCTGCCCGGCGCCGGTCGCCGGTCTTGTCTTCGTTAATAAAAATGGGGAGGAACTGCCGTGAAGATCAAAGAGGAAAAGATCCACCCACACACCGACGTGCTGGCCCGGATCAAAGGGGCCCTGGCCAACGGAAAAAGCCTTTCCTTAATCCGCCTCTGCAGCGGGGAAGGTTTTACCCTGGCCCATGGTACCCTTCTCCCGCTGAAACAGATCCCCTGGTGGGTTGAGTACGCCGGGGTAAAATTACCCAATGAAGCGGCAAGAAGAGCGTTGCTCCATGCTCTTCATACCGCCGACATCGTCGGTTTGGGCACCGACTATACGAACTGGCAGTCCGCCCCGCTCTTGGACCGGGTGCTTACCTACTACAAGTTCAAGCCCAGTTACATCACGAGTTCCACTGTGAACTGGCGGCTCCATGCGCATGACCGCCTTTACAAGCTACTTGGCAAAACCCCTACTGTACTGGTGGGCCGCCTGGCGCCCGCGGCCGCTCCCCTCCTGAAAAAAAGAGGCGTGCAGGTCGTGGGCGCTGTGAGTCTTGAAGGGTTTGCAGAATTACCGGCTGTAGAAAAACAGCTCTTACGGAGGTACAAGTTCCGGGTCGCCCTGGTAGCGGCCGGGATCCCCGCGGCAATCCTCTGCCCCCGTTTGGCGGAAAAAACCGGCTGCGTAGCCATAGATTACGGGCATGTCATCAACGATCTCCTCCACCCCGGTTTCAGCGCCAAGGATCTGCCTGCTGAAAAAGAACGCTGGCGGCGCGCGCGCATCCGTAAAAAGGAGGGGTAAAAATGACCGGTGACCACCTGCGGAAAGAATTGGCCGCCCGGGAAAAGGCAAAAAACCCGGTGAAAATCGGGGTGGCCGGCGCCGGCTTTCTCGGCCGGGGTCTGGTCAACCAGATCAGCCAAATGCATGGTTTGCGCGTCGTAGCTCTGGCTACCCGCCGTCCGGAACAAGCCGAAGCTGTTCTCAGCCAGACAGGGAGGGCCGGTAGATACCGGCGTTGTCATGATTTGGAGAGCCTGCAGAAGGCAACTGGCTGCGGCGAGATTGGGGTTGTCACCGACCCTTTGCTGCTGGCCGGGGTGGATCTGGATATCGTGGTGGACTGCACCGGAGACCCGGAGACCGGCGCCGCCTTGGGCTATGCCGTCATCAAAGCCGGACGGAACTTCATTGCCAACCCGGAGACGGATGCCATCGCCGGTGCGGCCTTGAAAACCCTGGCCGACCAGGCGGGTGTAGTCTATAGCGGCGCCGACGGCGACGAGCCCGGGGTGATTATGAACCTCTACCATTATGTCTCCTTGCTCGGCCTGGAAATTGTGGCCGCCGGGAAATTCAAGGGTTATCTCAACCATTTTGCCACACCGGCGACGGTCAAAAAATGGGCCGCCCGTTTTGCACAGAACCCCTACAAAATTGCGTCCTTTGCCGACGGTACCAAGATGAATATAGAAATGGCCATTGTTGCCAATGCCACCGGGTTGGTACCGGATACCAGGGGGATGAATTGCCCCCGCGGTACCCTGGAAGAGGTGGCCCGGTTGATGCAAAAACGGGAAGACGGCGGGGTTCTCTCCGGTACCGGCGTAGTCGAGGTGGTCTTGGGAGCGGAGCCCAGCGGCGCTGTTTTTGTGGTCGCCAACGTCACCCACCCGCAGATCAGGAAAGACCTCCAGTATTTGAAGATGGGCGACGGTCCGAATTACCTTTTTTACCGGCCCTATCATCTCTGCGGCATGGAACTGGGGATCGCCATTGCCCGCGCCGTCCTGGCCGGTGAGGCCACCATCGCTCCTGCCGGCTCTCCCGTGGCTGAAGTCCTGGCTGTGGCCAAACGGGACCTGCGCCCTGGTGAAGTCCTGGATCAGATCGGCGGTTACACTTTTTATGGTCTGATCGACCGGGCGGCGGTAGTCAGAAGGGAAAACCTGCTCCCGGTGGGGCTGGCCCCGGGCGCCCGGGTCCTCCGCCCGGTCAAGGCCGGCCAACCGTTGACCATGGATGATGTGGAACTGAAACCCGGCTCCATCCTTCGCCAACTCTACCTCCAGACACAACCGGCTTGAGTTGCGCGGGTTTAAAGTGTGCAGGCTATTATTTCACCGGCCACTTTCTTCCCATGAGACGAAAGAGTTCCTGCAGGCGACGTTTGTAAGTATGTTTCCGGCAGGCTCTCTGCCTTGCGGCGGCGCCGATTTTTCGCCTCAGGTCAGGCCGTTGCAGGTAAAAGCGGATCTTTTTCTCCAGGTCCGCGGGGGTGGAAAAACTGATGATCTCCCGGTCCCGGAGAAAGCAAGCCCAGAGGTCCGGACGGGTATCATCCACCAACTGCAAAACCCCGCACCCAGCCAGGATGAAAGCCCGGTCATTGGGGCTGGTGCTCCGCACCCCCCTCCTGTTGGCATACTGCGGCCGCACCGGATCCCGGTGAATATTAAGGTTAATCGCGGCGCCGTTATAATACTTCTGGATCTCCATGAAATCATTAACCACCGGGATGACAAACCGCCTCAGCTTGGGGTGGAGTTTCCCCCACCGTGTCCAGTCCCCGATCAATTTGAGATTGAGGTCTTTTAAGAAAGGAACCAGGGAATTGAGGAGTTCCAGGCGGTTGGGGAAGCCCATCCCGACAAAACAAAGGTCACTGTAGTATTTTGGGGAAACGGCCATTGGTCTGTTAACCTGCGGATTACAGGCAAAGGGGAGGTAGAAGACCCGCGGCCGCCGGTATTCTTTAGCCGCCTGCCGCTCGTTGGTGAATACAAAATCATAACTCGCAACCATCTTTCCCCGGTGACGGTCGATCTCAAAAGGATCCTCCAGGATCCACAGGGCGGTGGTACTCCCCAGTTTATGAGCGTGACGGACCAGGTTGAGCGGGGTTTTGCTCCCGTGCGCCACCAGGAGCACTTCCGGGCGAAATTCCTGGAGTAAGGCAGTGGAAAGGCTTTGCGGAGAGACCCGCCGTACCCGGCTTCCCGGGTCCTCTTTTAGCGCATAGTAGATGTCATGATCAAACCGGTCATGGATCCCCGGGATCCCGCAGCCGACAAAAAGGATCCTCATCATACTCCCCCCTGTTTCCTTTTGGTTCTTCAAATCTGCGCGCGGTTCAACCCCGGAGTACCTTACACCAGTAGTCCGCCTGTAACCGGCTGAAACGGGGCTTCCCGCCGGTCTCCGGATCAGGCCAGCCGGCGGTAAAAAACCGGCCGCCCCATTTCCGCCAGAACCTTGCCTTGGTCTCCCGGTCCATTTTGTGCCAGAAAGCCCAGGAAGCCGCCTTCCGGTTTGCCCTGGTCGATCCCTCGGGGTGAACGGCATAGGCTTGGCCGGTATAGAGCACCCGCCGCCCGGCTGCCCAGGTCCGCAAGGAAAAATCCACATCCTCCCAGGAAAGAAAGAATTGTTCATCCATGCCGCCCAGTTTGTTCCAGAAGCCTTTTTCCACCAGCATCAGGGCGCCGGTAACCCCCAAGACCTCCGTTGTTTCCAGCGCCGGCGGGTAGTTGCCCGGCCGGTGCCGGTACTCATGGTCAAACCGCCGCGCCCGCGGGAGGTAAACAATGCCGGCATGTTGCAGGCGCCCGCTGGGATAGAGCAGGCGGGCGCCGACTACTCCCGCCCCCGGCTTTTCTATCTCCTTCAGCATCGCCGCCAGCCAGGGTTTACGCGGGAAGACCAAATCGTTATTGACCAGGCACAGATACCGGCCGCGGGCAACAGCAGCCCCGCTGTTCACCGCATGGGCAAAGCCGGTATTCTTCTTCCACCGCAGTAACCGCCCGTTGAACGGCCTTAAGGCCTTGGCCAGTTTTTCCTGGAGCGGCGGCGGGCTGCCATCATCCACCACCACATATTCAAAGGCATGGACTGGCAAGGAAAGCCCGGCGCCAAGCGAGGAGAGGCATTTTACTACCAAATCGACCTGGTTGATGGTGGGGATAACAAAACTGACAAGCGGTTTTGGTACAGGTTTGGGTATTGGCTTTGCTTTGCTTTGGGTCCCGGGTTTAGGTTGAGTCTCAGGCTTGAGTTGGGCCTTAGGCTTTGCTGGAGTCTTCGGTTTAGGTTGCTGGCTAATGGTTTTACGCACCTGTTTCACTCCGGAGATTAATCTTTTATATGGTATGACCTTTCCGGTCTCCGGGAAACAAGGGCCAAAAAAAGATGCCCCGGTAATACCAGAGGGCACAGGGAATTATTGATGTGGAGGATCGAGATTCGCTGCCGGCCGGCAACCGCCGCACCGGGCCACCAAACCCTTTCATGGCTGGCGCGTTTCTTATTTCGTGTTCATAGTCCGGTCGTGTCTTCTTTTCTTCTTATATTCACCTCACAACCTGGCAGCGTCTGCTTTTATTCGCTACCGTGCGCGTCTTTTCTCTCTTCTTCCCCGCTCCGGGCTTTACGCCGGCGGGCCAGGTACCTGTAGGAAAGGCTTGCTTCCGGGAGATACTCCTTGTCAGCGCCGGGTTTTTTATCTTCTGTCTCCCATTCCGCCATCTCTTCCACGGCCATCTGTTGCCGTTGCCACCAGGCTTTCAGCGCAGCCCAGGCATTGGCCGGCTGCCCAAGGAAGCTACTCCTGTAGATGAGTTCCGCCACAAAGAGGAGCAAGGCCAGGAAAATTAGGATCCGCCGCAGCGGTACCAGGCGCCAACTCCAAAGCAACTCCGGCATTTCCGGATTTTCCGGGGTCAGGCTCCGGCCTCCGGTGAGAGAAGCAAGCCGGTCCAAAAAAGCGGTATCAGGGCCCGCTTGCCGGTGTTCCAGGCCGGGGGGGCTGAAAACCCAGCCGGTATTCCAATTCTCCCCGTTAATTTCGTAGACGGTGAAGAGATGGAGCCCCGGCTCATCCAGGGGGATTACCGTCTCATACCGGCCGGCCGCCGTCTCCCGCAGGCGGAAGATCGCACCCTGCCTGTCTCGGGCCGCCAGTTGCAAACCGGGCCGGAGCCGGCGGTCCGGGCTGGTCGCCTCCACCACCAGCCTGGCTGTTCCCGCCTCCAGGCTGGCAAAGACCCGGATCCCCTCGTCAGGGCCCCCCCGTTCCAAAAAACGTACCAGTTGACCGAAAAAACGGTTGTAGAACTGCGTATGTATCCAGGCGGACAGCCAGCGCTCTCCTGTATCTGCCGAAAAAACCGCCACCCGGCCGTTGCCATAGCGCCAGGCCGCCAGTAAAGGGTCGCCCTCTCCCACTTCCAGGTAGACTTCGGCCGTGGTTTTCGCCCTGGTTCGCAGGTAACCAAGGACCGGCGGGAGGGGGTCCGGTAAACCGCCAAGAAAATCCGCGGGGATCCGCAGCACAGGAGTGAAAATATCCTCCTGGATCAGTTCCCTGGTTACCCGGAAGGTCTCCGCCACGATGACCTGGGGAAGGC
>FZPS01000087.1_pt677 | contig 10241 bp, 6 predicted proteins | sample 1817821 | NCBI WGS metagenome assembly FZPS01 (sample SAMEA104158645, study PRJEB21678) | metagenome | place: Germany | collected 2015-04-21 | reverse complement strand
AACCGAGCCTTTCCCGAAACCGAAGTTGGAAAAAACAGTGAAATGAAAGCCTTAGGACTATCATGTGCTCGCTGTCAAGAAATGAAAGAATTTCGCGAGCAAAAAAAGTTTGAAAATGTACGTATAGATATTACAAAATTGCAACATTCATAATGATTGCAACATTCATTTTGTAATGTGATTATATCATTTGTTTTTTCAAAAACACCTTTTTTGTTATCGTTTAAAAACACTGTATTTTTATAAAGCTAATAGTACGTTTTCTGTTAAGAAAAATGACACGCATTTATGTTTTTTTTATTATTTTTACGCATTAAATAATTTAGAATAGTATATATGAATGTAAAGCACACGTTTTTTCGGATTTTATTCCTTGGTATGTTTGTATCATCACAAACGTATGCACAAAAACAGGCACAAGCAGAAAACTTTGCAGACTCGCTGTATTCCGGACTTATGGATATAGATAAAGAGTTGTATGAATCTGCAATCAGAAAGTTTCAATCAGTTCCTGTATATGATACTATGTATGTGCGTGCTCAACATGAGCTTGCTTTAACATATATACGTTCTGGTAAATTTAACGAAGCCTGTGCTGTTTTTGACACCTTGCGTTATGCTGAAACCGATTTTGGAAATAATATATATGCTGCGTGGTCTATAGCATTAGATAGTCTTAACAAAAAAGAAGAGATGTTTGCTATTTTAGATACGGGTATATCACAATATCCTCATCAATATTTGTTGTATTACAGTAAAGCAGTTTATTTGCAAGCAATGGAACAATACGAACAAGCAATGAAAGAATTTCAAAATGCAATTATGTATGCTCCCGGTCATGTAAATTCTCATATACAGTTAGGTTTGATAGCTGCTCAAGAGGGACAATACACACGTGCAATGTTAAGTCTTATGTATGCTGCTTTAATGTCATCAAATCCACAATTAACACTTGAGATTTTTTATTATATGGATTTAGTGGCTGATTTAAATATTGAAGTTACTAAAAACAATATTTCGTTTGGCGATGATGCCTTATTTACTGATATAGATTTGATTTTTGAACGACAAATTGCGTTGAATAAAAAAGTTCATGATGCTTCAAAATTGAACTTGTCGTCAACAAAGCAATTTCAAATGATTTGTGAAGCTCTTGCTACACATGATATTTATACAACAGATAATCAGGATTTTTGGCTGCAAATGTATGTGCCAATGTTTACAAACATTTTTAAAGCACAAGCTTATGCGGGCATGATTTATTTTTGTTTACAAGATGTACAGGTGTCGAGGATTCAAAAACGTGTTAAAAAAGGTAAAAAAGATATAGATTGGTTTATTAGATGGCTTCAACACCGTTATTCAGATTATAGAAATCATAGATATATGATGTATGACGATGAGTGGCAAAAAATGTCATTTTATTTTCATGATAATGGTACTATTGGAGGTATAGGAAAGGTAGATGAAAACGAAGATGTTGATGGCGTTTGGAATTATTTTCATGCAAATGGACGTGTTCAAGCGTCAGGGATTTTTGAAAACGGAAAACGTACTGATTTGTGGCAGTGGTTTTTAAAAGACAAAAATGTACTCAGTGAAACAATCATGTTTAAAGAAGATAAAAAAGAAGGTGCTCACATTACCTATAAAAATGATGGAAGTGTGTATTCTATAGCTGCTTGTGAAAATGATGAGTATAATGGATTTATTACCTATTTTTATCCAAGTGGCGATACTATGTCGCATATAATGATAAAAGATGGTGAAAGAGATTCTTTGTTTCTTTCATATCATGAAAATGGTGCTCTTAAAACAAAAGCATTTTTTAAAGCAGGTGATTTGCACGGAACTCTTACCACATTTTATGAAAATGATTCAATTAGATATAGCGAAGAATATAGCGATAATATGTTGAATGGAAATTCTGTAACGTATTACTACAATGGAGCTGTTCACCAAAAAGCTTACTACAAAAATGACGAACTACAAGGTGCGTATGAACAGTATTATGCAAATGGAAATGTTTTGAAAACAGGAAATTATAAAAATAATACTGCTGTTGGTTCGTGGACAACGTATTATGCAAATGGTGTAAAAAAAGAAGAAATTGAATATGACGAGAAAGGAAAAATAAATGCAACACGCACCGTGTTTGATATTGATGGTGTTATGTATTTAAAAGAAGAATATAAAAATGGAGAATTGCTCCGTATTACCTATTTTGACAAACAAGGAACGGTGTTTTTTGAATCAAAAAAATCGGGAAAATCAATTCAATATAAGTCATTTTTGCCTGACAAAACCCTACAAATTGAAGGAAATCTTGTGAGTGACGAAAAACATGGTGTGTGGAATTATTACAATAAATATGGTGTGTTAGAATCTACAGACATATTTGAACATGGAAAAAAAGTAAAGGTAGATATTACGTATTCTTCGTTTGGCAAAGAGCAGTCTGTAGCTGAATACAAAGACAATGAATTACATGGTTTATCTCTTGAATATCACCCAAATACTATTGTTAAACAAGAAGGATATTATACTGATGGAAATACGACAGGAACATGGTATAGATATTATATTCATGGAGAAATGCTTGATAAATTATATTTTATTGATGATGATGTAGTATATCATTGTAAGTATGGTGTTACTGGGAAAATAACTGATGAGTATTTTTATAAAGATAATGTCTTGCAATCACAAAAAAAATATGATTCAACCGGAGTGGTGCAACAAGAAATTTCTCAATTCCATGGCGAAATTTTGCATTACGACCCTCATTCAAAAAAACTAACATCAAAGCTTTTTTACAAAAACGGTAAAGCACAAGGGAATGCAGAATGGTATTATTATAACGGAAAAATTGCAACACGTGGAGCGTATTGTAACGGAGAACGCCATGGTGTGTGGGAGTGGTATTCGGTAAAAGGAACACTTCTTACAAAAATTACTTATATGTATGGCGAAGTGCAGGGCGTTTTGTATAGATATTATGAATCAAATGGTGCTTTACGTGCCACCGAAACCTATGAATTTGATAAGCAGCAAGGTGAAGAAACGTATTATCATGCAAATGGAAAAATGCATTATACGTGTAATTATATAGATGATAACATACACGGCGAGGTTCGCTATTTCTCTGAAGCGGGAAATGTGTATCAAATTTGCTATTATAATCAAGGTAAAGTAATAGGACACTCGTATTTAGATAAAGATGGAAATGCGGTGCCAATGATTCCTTTTAACGGAAGTGGAAAAGTAGTGTTTTATTATAGCAACGGAACTAAATCGCTTGAATGGGAACGAGAAAATGGACGACTCACAGGTGAATATATTCGCTACGCCGAAAATGGAACTGTTATGGAACGTGAAACATATGAGAACCATAAAAACCATGGAAAATCAATGCGTATGACATCTCCTCAGCATCTTGGACAGGAATTGAATTATTATTATGGCGAATTACACGGTGTGAATAAAAAATATTATCCTAATGGAGTTCTGTTTTTAGAATCAACATATTATTACGGTGAAATACATGGCACCGAAAAAGAATATAATACGAAAGGACAACTAACTTATATACGAGAGTATTATAGTGGTGAACTTATACATGAAAAAATTGTTAGAAATTAAATCTGTATAATGGTAGTTCAGAAAAATTATTCTCACTTTTTGCTGCGTTTTTATATAATTACTGCTTTTTTGCTGGTTTATTTTACGCATTCTCATGCCCAAATACCACAGCAAGATTATGCTCAATACACTGCTTTGTTTCCGAACGAAAACGCTATATACTCTAAGTATAATGAAACGGTGTATATTGATATTGTGAAAAATGATATCCGCATAAAATCAAAGTACGAAAAAGAGCTTTTTTTCACTAATACAGATGCTGCTCAATACAATAAAGAGAATATTTATTATAACGATTTTTTTAAAATTCAGGCAATTAAAGCCCATACCCGTATTCCAAACGGAAATAAATACACAAAAAAACATGTAAAAACTATTAATGATAGTGATGTGCTTCGATCATCTTTTATTTTTCATGATGATATACGTGTGAAAAAATTTGTGTATGAAGGTTTAGAAAAAGGCTCGTTTTCATATCTTTCGTATGAACAAATTTATAAAGAACCGCATTTTTTCGGGAGTTTTAATTTTCAGTCATACATTCCAATTGTAGAAGGAACTTATACTATTTATGCTCCAAAAGGAGTTGATATTGGTTATGTTGTTTTTGGGGAAGATTCTATTAATCAAAATGTTACATACACCACAAAAGCCTATAATAAAGGTACGCAACATATTTGGAACGTAAAAAACATGCCGAAAATGATTCGAGAATCAAATGCTCCTAATTATCGGTATTATGCTTCTCATATACAGGTATATATAAAAAAATATCATACAAAAAATGGTGAGGAAGTAATTTTATATAATGATGTTTCTAAACTTCACTCATGGTATGCCGATTTACTTACTCAAGTGCCACAAAGTCTAAGTTCTGAGTTTATTTCACTTTGCGATAGCATTGCTACGATAAGTGTAAACGAAGAAGATAAGGTGCGGAATGTTTTTTATTGGGTGCAAGATAATATTTATTACATTGCGTTTGAGGCTGGTTTAGAGGGGTTTATACCGCGTGGTGCCGATGCTGTTTTTGAAAAACGATATGGCGATTGCAAGGATATGTCTAACTTAATTGTGGCAATGCTTAAACAAATGGGAGTAAAGGCACATCATACATGGATTGGTTCTCGCGATATTCCTTATACCTACCATCAAGTTCCCACAACTTCGACTGATAATCATATGATTGCAACATATATTGATTCCACAAACACGGTAACATTTCTTGATGCAACTTCAAAATTGCTCCCGTTTGGAATGCCTTCGGAATTTATTCAAGGAAAACAGGCTCTTATTAATGATGCTTTTGGTAAACCCTACCATATAGAAACAGTGCCAATAATTGATGCTAATACAAATTCTTATATTGATACAAGTTATTTGCATATAGAAGAGAGAGGGTTACATGGTAAAAATAGTATTACTTTGAATGGGTATATAAAGCAAAATGTAGCTCGTCAATTGCAACATGCCAACGAAAAAGATACTAAGGAGTTTTTAAAACGATACACACGAAAAGGTAATAATACATTTAATATTACATCATACACGCTTGCAAATCTCCAAGAACGTGAACAACCTATGGTTTTAGAAACAGATTTTTCTATTCAAAATATTCTTGTTCAAAGTAATAACGATACGTTTATTAATCTTAATATTGATGGTTTTGCTGATAGGTACGACATACGAAAAGACCGCCATTATCCTATAGAAAATGATTACGCTGAAAGCTTTAAAATCACCAATATTCTTACTGTGCCCGATAATTATACAATTCAACATATTCCTGAAAACAGTGCTTTTTCTTCAGATTTATTTGATTATTCAATAACGTATGAAGTTGATGCAAACAAAATTTATTATACCTTGCATATTACAAATAATGCTACATTTGTTACAAAGCATGATTTTGAATTACTCAATAATTTTAATGCTCACTTAAAAAGAGCATATAAAGAATCAATAATAATCACAAAACAGTAATAATATGAAATGTATCTTTCTCTTTTTCTGCATGTTCGGCTTTTTAGTATCTGGTTTTTCTCAATCCAAACACGCTTCATATACATGGGAATATGCTCAATATGATACTGTTAAAAAAGACTATGAATTAGAAAACAGCATTGTGATATTTGAAAAAAAAATGGTAGAACTCTTTTTTTCTGCGGATAATCAATTTCGTCAAATTGAAATACTTCACAAAAAAGTTCAACTCAACTCTAACGATGCCATAGAAGAATACAACACTATTTATTTGCCAGCGAGTACACATACAAAAAAAGTACTTGACCAAAAAACACGGGTAATCACAAAACAAGGAGTTGTAAAAGAGTTAGATAATTCTGCTATTCAAGTAAAGCAAAATCCAGAATCAGGTAAAACTTATAAATATTATGCAATAGAAGGAGTGGAAATAGGGAGTCAAATAGAGTTTTATTACATTACCGAAGATGATGCAAGTTATAATGGAAACGTGTATTCATATCAAGATGATGAAGTAAAACAAAATGTAACTTTTTCGCTTGTGTGTCCAAAACATATGTTTTTTGCGTTTCATGTGCAAAACAATGCAATGCAGCCTGCGCTTGATTCATTAGACTCGTTAGATTCATTAGCTGAGTACAATGAGTATGTGGGTATTGATGAAAATGTGGAAAAGCTTGAGTCTGAATCGTTTTCAAATTATTCAGCAAATAGAAAGCGTATTATTTATAAAATGGACTATTTTGTGACTAATTCTAAAACAACACGTAATGTAGTGAGTTATGGCGAAATAGGGCAATCAATTTATTCGCTTTGTTATTCAAATGTTTCAAAACCTGAAAATAAGGCGATTCAGAAAATTATTAAATTATCGGGTGTTCAGGATAAAGATTCTGAATTTGATAAAATTTTTAAAATCGAAAATTATCTTAAAAAAAATATTGCAATTGGTGATGTAGGAGCATATAACATAGCAAACGGTTTTTCAAAAAAAATCATGTCGAGTATAGGTGTGTTACGAACAATGGTAAATTGTTATAAAAAACTTGGAATTCCTCATGAAATAGTGCTTACATCTGACCGAAATTCTCTGTATTTTATAGACACATTCGATTCATACGTGTTTTTACAAGAATATTTGCTGTATTTTCCAACAGTAGAAAAATATCTCATACCAACCGAACAATTTTACCGATTAGGATTAATTCCACATAACTATATATATAATAAAGGCTTGTTTTTAAAAGAAGTTTCGGTTTTAGGATATACAACAGGTGCGGGCGAAATAAAATTTATTCCAGCCCCTTCAAAAGATGAAACATATAGCAAAATGTATTTGAATGTGCAGTTTCAAGATGATCCAACAAATGTTATAATTGACTCACGTAATGAAAGTTATGGGTATTATTCTCATGCAGTGCAACCATATTTTTATCTGTTAGATGAAAAAACTACACGTGAGTTGCAAGAAGAACTTATAAAATCAATTTCTTCTGATATTGAAATCCTTTCAATGGAATATCAAAATATTCAAATTGAAGATGTTGGACAAAAACCAATGATTAGCATTTCAAAATTTGATGCATCAAATTTTGTGGAATCAGCAGGAAACAAATTCCTATTTAAAATAGGAGAGCTTATTGGTCCTCAAATGGAATTGTATCATGATGATTCTCGAAAAATGCCTGTTGAAAATGATTTTAATCGTTCTTATTATCGTGAAATATCGTTTGCTTTGCCCGAAGGCTATAGTGTTGAAAATCTTGATGATATTATAATTGATAAAAAAATAGTTGAGGAAGATGGTACAATAAGTGCACAATTTGTTTCAAATTATACAATAGAAAACAATGTGGTAACTGTAATTTCCGAAGAGTTTTATGACAAAATACAGTATCCTGTTGAGATATACGAAGAATACCGTCAAGTAATTAATGCTGCTGCCGATTTTAATAAAGTAGTGTTTGTGTTTGCTAAAAAGTAGGTGGTATGAAGTGCTTACTCATCAAGCAAATCGGGGCGTAAAGCACGTGTTCGTTTCAACGACTGCTCTAAATGCCAAGCTTCAATTGCTTTTGTGTTTCCCGATAAAAGAATTTTGGGCACTTCCCAGCCATTATATACTTCAGGACGAGTATATATAGGGGGCGATAATAGATTATCTTGAAAAGAATCATTAAGTGCAGAACTTATATCCGACATAGCACCAGGAATAAGTCGCACTATAGCATCGGTAACTACAGCTGCGGCTAATTCGCCACCAGTAATTACATAATCGCCTATAGAAAACTCTTGTGTAACAATATGTTCGCGAATACGAGAATCAATACCTTTGTAATGCCCGCAAATAATGATAATATTTTGTAACAATGAAAGTTTATTTGCCGATGATTGCGTAAATTTTTCACCATCGGGTGTCATATATAAAATTTCGTCATATGTTCGTTCAGCCTGCAATGCAACAATGCAACGATGAATAGGTTCAGCCTGTAATACCATTCCCGCACCGCCGCCAAACATATAATCATCTACTTTTTTATGCTTGTTTTGAGAATATTCTCGAATATCGTGAACAACAATTTTTACAGCATTTTTTGTTTGTGCACGTTTAATAATTGATGTGCTAAACGGACTGTCTAATAATTCTGGAAGTACTGTTAAAATATCTATTCTCATGTTTTGCAAAAATATATACAAAAGTACTTAAAATGTGTGTATCCTCTTGCTTGTTTTGTGTGAAAAAAAAGAATATGATTTTTTATATGAGCAAAAACCGTAAAAAACATGTAAAAAGTATAATTGATACTGTGTATTTTTTTCATTTTTCCTATATTTGTAGGGTAGTATTTATTAACGCAATATATAGTATATGGATATAGAAATAATTTCAAAAGCAAAGAGTTGGTTACAAGGTAATTACGATGAGCAAACAAAAAAAGAAGTTCAAAAATTACTTGATTCAAACGATCCCGAATTAGAAAATGCTTTTTATAAAAATTTAGAATTTGGAACTGGTGGTTTACGTGGAGTGATAGGCGTTGGAACAAATAAAGTCAATATTTATACAGTGGGCATGGCAACGCAAGGCTTTGCTAATTACATAAAAAAAGTGTTTGCAGCTGAATCAAAAATATCTGTTGCAGTAATACATGACTGCAGAATACGTGGACGATTATTTGCAGAAACCACTGCTAAAATTTTTGCAGCAAACGGGTTTACTGTGTATCTTTCAAAAGAACTTCGTCCAACACCTGAACTTTCGTTTGCAATTCGTCATTTAGGATGCAAGGCGGGTGTTAATATTACAGCATCGCATAATCCAGCAAAATATAATGGTTATAAAGCATATTGGGACGATGGTTGTCAACTTGTTGCACCACACGATGATAATGTTATTACCGAAGTAAATAAAATTGCAAGCATTGATGATGTAAAATGGAGTGGAGGCGAGGAAAATATAATTTTATGGGACGAGAAAATTGATAAACCCTACATTGAAGCAATAAAAGGGCTTTCGATGGCAGCTGATGTTATTAAAAAACAACATGATTTAAAAATAGTATATACACCGCTTCATGGTACTGGTATAACGCTCGTGCCTCGTGTGCTCAAAGAATATGGATTTACAAATGTTCATATAGTTGAAGAACAGGCTGTTGTTTCCGGAGAATTTCCAAGTCTTAGAAAACCCGGAACAAAAATGTGTGATAAGTCTGAATGTTCTGAAACAGCATGGTTTGCGAAACTTCATGAAATAACAGAAGCTCCAAACCCTGAAAAACAATCGGCTATGGCGTTATCTATACAAAAAGGTAAAGAAATAGATGCCGATATAATTATGGCTACTGACCCTGATGGAGATCGCGTAGGAATTGTGGTGAAAAATACAGAAGGAGAATATGTTATTCTTAATGGAAATCAAACCGCAGCACTTTTAGTACATTATCTTCTTGAACAGTGGCACAAACAAGGCAAATTACAAGGAAAAGAGTTTGTTGTGAAAACAATTGTTACCACTGAACTTGTAACCGAAATTTGTAAAAAATATAATGTTGAAATGTTTGATGTTCTTACTGGTTTTAAATTTATTGGAGAGCGAATACGCGAATTAGAAGGCAGTAAAAAATTTATAGTAGGAGGTGAAGAAAGTTACGGATATTTGGCAGGAGATTTTGTGCGTGATAAAGATGCTATAGTTGCATGTGCTCTTATTGCAGAAGCTGCTGCAGTAGCAAGAAATGAAGGGAAAAGTTTATACGATGTGCTTGTGGATATATATATATCGCACGGATATTATCAAGAAAGTTTAGTAACTCTCGAAAAAGAAGGAAAAGCTGGACAAAAAGAAATTGCAGATATGATGAAGGCGTTTTCATCAAATCCACCAAAAGAACTTAATGGTTCACGAGTAATACAAATAAAAGATTACAAATCACAAAAAACAATAGACACACAAACTAATGAGCAAACGCCTATTGATTTGCCAGTTTCAGATGTGCTACAGTTTTTTGCCGAAGATGGCTCAAAAGTAACCGTCCGACCATCAGGAACAGAACCGCTTATTAAATTTTATTTTGGTGTTAAAACATCAGTTTCTTCAAAAGATGATGTTAAAC
>FZPS01000216.1_pt215 | contig 10243 bp, 10 predicted proteins | sample 1817821 | NCBI WGS metagenome assembly FZPS01 (sample SAMEA104158645, study PRJEB21678) | metagenome | place: Germany | collected 2015-04-21 | reverse complement strand
TTCCCTATTCAATACCATATTGGTAGAATTAGGCAATAGGGATAGGAAGGCTCCAAGGATTAATACTAGGGTAGCAAAGGCAAAGCTCTTAAATTCCTTATCCTTTATGGCATAGACCAAATACACAAACCCGAGGATTATGCCTGCAAGCATGGTATAATAGGTTATTTGGATATGGCTAAAATGAATCTGTAAGCCAAGGGCAACCAAGAATAATACTCCCCCTTGGAGGTGTTTCTTTCTAAATACCAACATCATAGACCCAAGTATTGGTGCAATCATAGCCATTGCCCAAGCCTTGGTAATATGTCCCACCTCCACAATAATAATATTATAGGAGGCAAGGGCAAAGGCAATACCTGCAATTATGCTAAGCCAGGGCGATACACCTAAGGCATAGAGGATTACATAGAATCCAAGCATATAGAGAAATAGCACACCAATGCTAAGCTCCCAACCCCAAAGCTTTAGGGGCTGACCAATTAGGGTAAATATATTACCCGATTGTGGGGCCTTAATCTGCAATGAAGGCATGCCAGAGAATAGGGAATTAATCCAATAGGAGTTCTTTCCTGAGTTCTTCTCATAATCGTCCAATTCCTTTACCACCCCGTGGTAGTTCATCATATCGCTTTGGAATATCTCCAAGCCGCTTAGCACAGGCTTTAGGAATATCATGCTTATAATAAGAAACAAAGCAATGGCCGCAATATGTGGTAGGAATCTCTTGGCGTAGCCGCTTAATAATGTCTTGTAATCATTTTTCATATCTATAATTCTTTCTCGTTATTTTCTTTTTCAAACTTCTTCATATACCATAACTCATCAATCTCACCCCCTTCATTGTCCTTATAATACTTGCGTATGGACGGATGAACCCTGCCCGTAAAGGGCCTGTCCTTAAAGGCGTCAGGACTGCTTTCCTCAATCTCTTTCTTATACCTCCCAATCTTCCACCTAGTATACCTTGGAATGATATAAGCTGTGGATAGCCTATAGATTATATAGAGAATAATAAGTCCAATAATTGCATTAATCATCCCTCAACCTCCTTATTCACATAAAACAAATAAATCCTCCCTAGGGTTTACAAACAAAATAGGCATACCGTGGTTATTAAGCATGGTCTTTCTTTCCTTAAGACCGAATAAGAGATTGGTCCAATCCCTATTCTTAGTGGTCTGAGAAATAATCAAGTCATAGTCTTCCTCATGGGCAAACCTAATGGCCTGGTGGTCGACAAACTCCTTAAGATTCCTCGATTGGTAGTAATTATAGTAAAGGGAGAAATTATCGAACATCTTCTTTGCAAAAGCAATATTAAATCTTAGCTGCCTCCTATAAAAATCATCCTTATAGAAATGATAGTAGAGGGTTAGTTCGCTGCTGGCGAACCTTCCAAAATAAGATGCCCAAAGTATCTTTTCCTTCGATTCCCTAAAATGCTCTAGGGTAAGAAGGACGGAATCGTATTTTACAGTCTCTTTATAGTCTTGGTCAATAAGGAAGTAGGCAATCCTTGAGGTATAGAAGTTTTTTAGGATATGATTATAGTGGTTGGGCATTTTTCTGTCCTGACCCTCCTTGCTATAGTCGCTAACAATTAGCACACCGGAAAAGAGATAGGGTATGTTTTCTATTATCTTCTTGGTATCACCCTCAATTGCTATATAAGAATGGAATGGAAGGTCGATAGTAGAATTAATCTCCTTAAGCTTGGTTTGAGCCTCCTCCGTGCTGACCTTGGTATATCTTTTATCCGAAATAAATAAGAGAACAAGACCCTTGTCCAGCAGCCTAGCAAAGGCAGAAGCATTATTAATAATATGCTCCGTTCTCTCAAGGTCTGTTAGATATGCAATAATAAACTGGTCTTGTACTTCCTTATTTTCCTTCATTCATCCAATTGATTTATTAATAATATCCTTTTCTGTCCTTCTTCCAATACATCAAAAGCAAGAAGCCAGCCAAGGCACCACCGAGGTGGGCAAAGTGAGCAATTCCATCACTTGTTCCAAACACTCCATTAAATAACTCCAAAACAATGTAGGCCGATACAAACCATTTGGCCTTTATAGGTACCAAGAAATAGAGGTAAATCCTCATATTTGGGAACATTAGTCCAAAGGCTAGCAATAGTCCAAAGACAATCCCAGACGCTCCCACGGTATTGATTCTATTTAGATAGTCCGCAACAGGTATTTTATCATATCCAATATTCACGTATTGATAAAGTCCAGAGGTGAGGTCGGCATACATAAAATGATAGGTAATCTCTTGAGTAAGTGCTGCTCCAAGGGCTGCAGTAAAAGCAAAGAAAGCAAACCTCCTACTTCCCCAAATATTCTCCAAAGTATATCCAAACATCCATATAGCGAACATATTAAAGAATAGGTGGGCGAAATTGCCGTGAATAAAGGAATAAGTAATCAATTGCCAGAACTTAAAGCTTTCCGCAGCATAGTGGTGCAAGCCCAGCATATAAGTAAGGTCAATTCCCACATTACGAAGAACAAGGGTTGCAACATACATTATCCCATTGATAATAAGAAGGTTCTTACATACGGGAGGCAGAAGGTTAAAGCTCTGCGGTCTAAAATCGCTATAAGTATTCATATATTATTTACTAGTCTAAAATTCTAATATTAAGCAAAAATACAAATAAAAACGGAATCTCTATTAGTATATTGTCTTTTCTTTGCTCAATTCTAACTTATAGCCAAGACCAGTACTAGCTTTAGTTCTTGATAATTTTCTTACGCATAATGCCATTTTCTGTCTTTGCTCCCAAAACATAGACTCCTGAAGGGAGGGAAGAGATATCGATGGTCTTTTCTTTTGAGTTAATAGTCTCCGTATAGACCATCTGCCCTAGAGAGTTATATATCTCAATTGAGTTTATAAGACTTTCGGAGCTGATGTTTACTTCGCTATTTGTTGGATTAGGATAGAGAGTAATGGAGTTGTTCACATAAGAAATGTCATATAAGTTCGAGCCTCCATAATTGGAGTATTTTAGTAACCAAGCGTTAGAAAACTCGTAATTGATTATAGACATCACATCAATAATTAAATCTCCGTTTCTAATTGCAGTTATTCCATTGACCTCTCTGTGATGGCTGGGCTGGTAATCATTAAACATATATCTATAATTCAAACTTCCATCTCTTCTAAAATTAAATATCTCTATTCCATGAGAATTATATGGATTCCCATCTCTAAGTTGGCAAGCAAAAAATATTGAGTCCTTATCTATGAAATCTATTGATAAATAAGTATTTTGAAAGTATTGATTAGACCAATGTATGGTTGGATAGCTAATAGAGTAAACGTTATTAATCACAGTTTTGTCCCTAGTATTATATATATCAACATGGATGTTGTTTAAGCCGGTAATGCCTAAAATCAAGGAATCATCTATGGTTTTAAGGTAGAGGTAATGCTTATCTGTACTGATGCTATCAACTAAGCACAAGGAGCTTTTGTCCACAAGGTAAATCATATAGTCTGAAGACATTGAACTACTTTCGTAAGTTCGACTACTTATTATAATATTATTTCCTTGCTCTTCAATTGAAAAATCATGTAGTTTCTTTTTTATCTTCTTATATCTTAAGGTGTTTCCAAGGGTGTCTAATATTGCTACCTTAAAAAACATTGAATTTGTTATGCTATTACTATCCAATAAATCAATTCGAGGTGAAGAAATAACCGCAATTTCTTTGGAGTCTTCCAGAAATATATATTTATTATTCAATTCAATCAAGCTGTCTTCAATATTGATATAGTTTTCCAACTCGGTTTCAATATCATAGTAAATAAGAGAGATTGAATCCAAAACAAGTATTTGATTAAAGCTTGTATCATACTCATAATGAAGAGTCGTACTTAAAAGAAACAGCTTGTTTCCATACTTGAACCTATAATCCGTATTTGGTAGTCTAAGACTATTTACTATCTCTAAAGAATCATTAAAGTTAATCAATAAATTATTATCTGCCTTCGACCAATAGTTATCACTATCGTAGTTTTTAATCTTATAATTCAGTCCTTGTTTATGACTCAATTCCTTTATTTGCACTTTATCATTTGAAAATGTTTGATTAAAGGTTTGAGCCCCAACTCCGAAACACAAGAGGATTAAACTAAAAGCTATAATTATCTTTTTCACAACTCTATGGGGACTTCTGATTATTTGTTTTCTCTTTCTCAAAGGGAGGAAATCCCCTTTTTAAATCCCTTTGTAGAAATATACGACAAAGATACTGTAAGTTTTTAATATATCAAGCTTTTACAAGAATATATTACAACTATTTATCTATCCATCTATCTATCTATCTATCTATCTATTAGCCACTATTTCTTCCGATAAGGCGCTTTTACATACTGATGTGATATCGAACAACTTCCGTTTTACGCCGATAAGACTACCAGCATCATCGGGTGTTCACAGATTAGAATGCGAGAATAAAAAACTGTCTCTTTGATTCATTTAATTGTCTCTTTGTTTCATTTCACTGTTATCGAATAATAATAGACTAAGGTCGTTAATACTACCTTTTAAATAGAATGGGAGAAACCGTAATTGTCGTCTCTTACGTTCTGTGCCATCTTTGGTCTTAGCTCCCAATATATAGACTCCTGAAGGGAGAGAAGAGATCTCGATTAAATTATTATTATTAGAATTTGGTTAAGATAGATATCTCAAATGGTTGGATTTTAATAGTAGGTGACTCAGTAAAATTGTCTTTTCCATAGGTGTTTGCTCTGGTTTTGAATGCAGTTATTCTATAGGTAAAGCTTATAGTAAAGTCCTTATGTGATGCCCTTAAGGCAATAGGGACATATAGGTTCAAGTGATTGAACTTAAAATCAAAAGCATTGAATTTATCATGGATTTTAAAAACATTTACACCAGTCCAGTTAACTCCCAAACCCGCATGCAATCCAATTCCCAAGTCCTTATTGCTGTCAAAATAGTAATTATAACCACATAATTGCTCTAGACCATTAGTCCATAAATAAGAGTTCACCTTCTTATCTTTGTCTTCATTAATACTAGAAACATGGTAGAGATTAGTTATTGAAGAAAACCATCCAAAAGTAACATGACGAGAAAGTATCAGCCCAAAAGCGTAGGGCGATAGGGTATTATCGATGTTTTCAGCTAGGCTAGTATTCTTTTCCCCAAATGTTGTTGTTATTCCCAAATGCCAATCCTTTTGGAGTCCGTCTCCCTGAGCATAAGCACTACATATAAATGCAAGGCTTATAAGAGAAAATACAAATAATATTCTTTTCATAGGTTTGATTTATTTAAGGTTAAACAAATATTCAGATTTTATTGATCCATCATCAGGCATAGTCCCAAAATAATCCATTACCATAACATTGTATGAAGGTTTACTTATTATCCATCTAGGAGGATCATAATAATCAGGTATTGTGTAATCACCTATTTGAAGAATTGTCATTGTGTCTCCATTCATTTGAAAGTGGTACCAAGAATCATCTCCAAGTAATAATGTCATCTGCGAAGTGTTATTTACGGTAGTATAGAATTTATTTACTGACTCATACATATCTAATGTAATTTTAAATCCATCAGAAACACATTCCCATCTCTTCATATCATCCTCCTTCTCCTCACAAGCAGTAAATAGGCAAATACTTACGACTGCTACTACCAATAATATGGCTAGGGTCTTTAGTTTTAAAACTCTTGTTTTCATAATTAATAGGTATTTAGTTCTTAATAATCTTCTTACGCATAATGCCGTCATCAGTCTTTGCTCCCAAAACATAGACCCCTGAAGGGAGAGAAGAGATGTCGATGGTCTTTTCTTTTGAGTTAATAGTCTCCGTATAGACCTTCTGCCCTAGAGAGTTATATATCTCAATTGAGTTAATAAGGCTCTCGGAGCTAATGCTTACTTCGTTATTCGTTGGGTTAGGATAGAGAGTAATGGAATTGCTTTCTTGAACGCTAATATCATCGATTGATATAAGCTTTGTGCTTACATAGTTCGAGCGAATGCTTTTATTACTATATATCTCTATTTCTATTTGATAATATAAGTCTTCGGACGACATAAACGCATCTGTATAGAGATAGGTATGGAGGGGTGAGTCAGCTATATGTTCTAATGAGTCGAGGCTACCTATTCCTCTATAAATCTTGTATCCATAATATTGCATTCCTTTATAATGACTCCATCTCAGCCGCCTACCGTTTTCACCTAAGTCCTCTAAGCGAAGATGTATTGTTGTATGAGGATTGCTAGGTGACTCATTCATACAAGTATCTACATTGGTTACGCTATATGTATGTGCTTTAACGTCTGGGCTTGAGTCTACATCTATAAAATAGGGCTGTGAATCATAAGGAATACTAGCAATTAAGGTTCTTTCTTCGTCTTCCTCTTCTAAATAGATATTATAGTGCAGCACTTCTTCATCTTTTTTCCAATAAATAACATTATTATTGTCTTGGTTTACTGTAACATAATCTAGCTTAGTGGCTATAGGCTCCTTTGCGAATAAGTTAAGATAAAAGACGCTATCACATCCACTATCAGTTATATGGGACTCTATATGTATTCCTGTTTCTGTGGCATTAAATCCGTGATTAGTATAAATGTCTCCATAACAAATTGTATCTTCAAAATATGTAAGCGATTCTACTTCTTGATAATTTAAGAATCTATTCCAATAATCGACACCTATGTATTGGTTCAACGATCCACATGCTATATAGACTGCTGTATTTGAGTCAACACCTAGAAAAGTAGTAAAATCAAGACTAGGAGCAGTTTCTGGTCTAATATAAATAGTCTCGATGCTTGAACATGTGTAAAAAGCGCAAATGCCGATGCTTTCTACTAAACTTGGAATCTCTACAAAGGTTAGTTTTTTACATAGATGGAAGGTATGGTCTTTTATTTCTGTTATATTGTCGGGCAGATTTACGTATCTTAGGTTTTTACATTGATAAAATACCCATTCTCCAATCTCATTTACAGAATTTGGTATATCTAAGTAAGTTAGAGAAAAGCAATTCCAGAAAGCATCATCACCAATCTTGGTTATTGATTTAGGAATATAAAGAGAGGTCAGCCCGCCAGAGTTTCGAAAACCATGCTCGCCAATAGCTGTAACATCATAGGTAATACCATTATTAACCACTTGGCTTGGAATAGCCATATCGCCAAAATACACACCAGAATTATAGTATTCACCCATAAAAGTTACCTCCACTTCAGTAGGTGAAATTATATTATAGTAGATGGTTTTTCCATTATAAATAGCTTCAAAATCATGAGATAATAAAGAGGTTGAGTTTATTAGGAATATAAACATCAGAGCCCAAGATAGTATTTTTCTTTTCATAATAACTTATTTATTAATTAACAATGAATTGTTTTCTAATACTTCCTGTTTTAGTTTGTATCTCGGCAATATAGCTCCCTTTGACCAAGTTGGATATATCTATGCTTAGGCTTTGGGTATTAGCCTTTTGAGAAAAAACCTTTTGAGAAAGCATATTATATATATCAATTTTCTTGATTGGGCTATTTGTAGCAAAAATAATATTTTCATTTGCTGGATTAGGAAAGATTGATAAAGCTATTTCATCTTGGTTTATGCTAACAAGTTTGCTCTCTCGTCCGTCTGGATAAAACTTTAGTAAATATCCCGATAAACAATAAAAGTAACTATCACTATTGGTAACACATAATATAATTCCCCCGTCTTCTGCATAAATCACCCCGTAAATACCTTTATAAATAAGTGGTTCGTACTCGTTATTTATATATCTGTTCCCAAAGCTCAGACTGTCAATATTTACATTGTCAAAAGCAAAACCTAATAGAGCACTATCGTTATACATTGTATAGCAAACGATTTTCGAACTCAAGTCTTTTGAACATATATTTCCACCTAAGCGAGCATCTCGTTGTATAATATGATTGCTTTGAGCAAATAGATTAGGCCTGCCGTAGTAGAGTTCTTCCTTTATTTTAGTATTGATATTTACCTTATACATATATAAATTATTACTACTTTCCGAAAAAGGTTCATATTCGGATATTGCAAGAAAGGTGCTATCATCTATTCTCTCAGCACTTAAATAATACTTAGAGCTGATGCTATCAACAATTTCTAATGAGCTTTTGTCTATGTAGTACATCTTATAATTTGCATGATTATATTCAGAAATTGTTTTGTTATATGTATTTACTAAGAAGGTATTGCCCAATTCAAGTATTTGTACGAATGAAGTTTCCTCTTCAAAAACCCTATAATCAATAATATTCCCTGCAGTATCTATCATGGTGAGTATTAAACTGGAAGGGTCTATACCCCAATAGGAACTGCCGTAAGTTTCACAAGAGAGAATTATAAACGCATTTTTTTCTTGACTAAATTCAAAATTCACAATATTACCTATACTATCTCTTGGAATTTTTACTCTATTATAGAAGCCTGTTCGAAGATTATATGATGAGAAAAAAAGCGAATCAGTAATTTGATGAGGAAAGGGATGGAGTGGACTTTGATCAACTTGACTAGTATGCGTATTAAAACCATAAAGCTTATGGTTAGCCTTCCACATAAACCTATCATTATAGACTAAGTTCTCAAGTATATTTAAGTTATCATCAAAATTAACTACGTAATTACCAAGCTTAGCCCAATAGTTATCATTATCGTAGTTTTTAATAAGATATCCACCTTCATTGGCATAAACACCTTTCACTAAAACATTTTCTCCTTCATAAAGATCATGTATTTGTGCCTTAGAGCTTAAGGATATTAATACTATTATAATTGATAATATAAACTGTCTCATTATTCCGTCAATATTATATCTAGATTCACTGTTGCCATAAAATTATTGATGAATTTTGAACCTAATTTAGCGAGAATAATATGTTTTGCTACACCATAAGCATATCTTTTTTTATTACAGATAGAATAAGGATCATCAATGGCGTGAGGATAATATGCGGGATAAACATCTATGCATATTATATCTCCGGTACTTATGTTGTATTGATTTTCAATTGCTGATATTAGTGTGTTTATTATATGTGTGCTACCATTATAATTCAACTTTTGATAATTATAGCCATGCCACTCCCAACAATCTATTGCTTCCTCATTACAAAACTTAAAAATAGGCCAAACCTCATTAATTCCACCTAGTACAATAGGAGGACTGAAAAATTGAACATTATACCAAAAGAACTCACTAGCGTTTATTTTACTGTGAATTCTCATTTGTTCATCTACTTGTTCTTGCGAATATCCATTCCAATCCGAAGTATTACCAGATAACAAATGATTAGTTGGGTATTTTTCATTGATATTTCTTACCCTTTGTCTACGAATTTGTATCATTTCTTCAAAAGAATCGTAGAATTCACTTTTGAAATATGGCATATCTAATCCAAAAGTTATAGTTGATGATGTTATCTCTCTAACATATACATCAGAAAACTGTAGGAATTTATTATCCATTTGATATAGTATTGTTTTTATAAATAAGATATACTTGTCTCTCAATAGGGCAGGATCAATTTCTCCATTGCTATTTCTATCTATAGAGAAACTAAAACTTTGCGCATTATAACTGCACGTGTCGAATTTTGTTTGTTTGTCAACAATTGCAGCATTAAAAAACGTTTCCATAGCGAATAAGGCACAATTAATATTGTAACTATAATCCGGAATGTTATTGTTGTTAATTAACTCGCTAAAGCTAGTTAATATAGCAACAATTTCTTCATCGGTGTAATTGTTTGTTTCATATTGAGGGTATTCCCTTTGTATGAAACTATAATCATTTTGTTCGGTTTGTATTTTGGTATTGAGAACATTATTGCTTTGATACTCTTCATCAACAGAACAAGAAATTATTAGAACCGACACTAATAATGTAACAATGATTTTTGAATTTGAAAACATACTCTTTTTTTATTTGATTAAACATGCAACAAAGATACAAAAACTTTTTTTATAACCCAGTGTTTTGCGATATTATTTTCATACTACTTGCTTAAATGTCTATTTATCTACAAGTTAGCCCCCTTTGATTTGTGCATTGATTTATTTAGTCGTTCAGGGTAATGTTTGATACACCGAGAATGTTGCTATGTTCGACAAATGCTAGTCCTGTAGGGACGGCATGTTGGTAGTAAATGATGAAACGCACGCTTATCCTCACGTCTAAGTCCCG
>FZPS01000227.1_pt78 | contig 10248 bp, 9 predicted proteins | sample 1817821 | NCBI WGS metagenome assembly FZPS01 (sample SAMEA104158645, study PRJEB21678) | metagenome | place: Germany | collected 2015-04-21 | reverse complement strand
CTTCTAGATCATCATATTCAAAAGATGTTTGATAGCTCATAATATCAAGATAATTTACTTCACTTACAACATCGTTTGTTACAAATCCATATCGATAATCTAAGTTAGCTTGATAGAAAAATAGTGAGTCTTCTCCAAATAACAACATTGTTATTAAGGCTTGATCATATAATAGATCTGCTGTTTTTTCATCTTCTAAAACTACTTTATATCTTACTTTACTTCTTTTATCTAATTGTTCTGGCGCCAGTAATATAATAGGTTGCTCCTTAGTAACGTCACTTTCAGATATTCTTAGTAATTCAAAAGCGCGTTTAAATGCAATCTCATGAACTTCATCTCGATATACTTGAAATTGTGGATCAGCTTCACCTGTTCCTTTTTTAAAAAACTTTGAAAACCATTTTAATCTTTCTTTTCTTTCTTTCATACTAGACCACCTTTCAATCATCAAATCTATTTTATCAATTTTTTAAATATTTATCAACTAGTTTTGCACATACTTACAAAAAATATCGGATTATCTCTTATTTTAGAGATTAAAGAGTGTTATAATATCATAAATTTACATAATATATTAAAAAGAACTTGCGTTTAGGTGCAAGTTCTTTTGATATTTATGATTTAAACGATTTTTTTACTCGTTCAAAAAATGATTTTTTAACGCCTTTTTCAGTCTTTTCTAACTTTTGGAACAATTCTTTTTGTTCTTTTGTTAAGTTTTTAGGTGTTTCAACGTTTACAATTACATATTGACTTCCTTTACGACCTTGAGTACTAATAATACCTTTATCTCTTAATCTTAATGAGGTATTAGTTTGAATACCGGCTGGTATTTTTAAATCAACTTTACCGTGAATTGTTGGAATTTCAATAGTCGTACCTAATGCGGCTTGACTAAATGATATTGGCAGTTGTAAGTAAATATCGTTACCACGACGTTTATAATACTCATGTGGTTTTACTCTAAAGACGATATATAAATCTCCTTTTGGTCCACCTTTAATACCATCATCACCGTAGCCTGGTACTCTTAGTTGCATGCCATCATCAACGCCGGCTGGAATATTTATATCAATTGCTCTTGATATATCTTCTCTACCTACACCGTTACAAGTTTTACATTTGTTTTTAATAATTTTACCACTTCCGCGACAAGTTGGACATACTGATTCTCTCATCATTGAACCAAATAGGGTTTGTTGTTGCATTGTTACATAACCACTACCATGGCATGTGTTACATGTTGAAACATCTTCTGGTGTTTCACCACCAGAACCATGACATGTACGACATTCAGCTTCTTTTGAAACATTTACTTTTTTAGTTGTTCCAAGAGCTGCTTCCATAAAAGTAATAGTCATTGAAATTTGGCGATCATTTCCTCTTTGTGGTCCGTATGAACTAGTTCTGCCGCCAAAGCCTGAACCAAAGATTGAAGAAAATATATCTGAAAAATCAAAGTCCGAAAAATCGAAACCTTGAAACTGTGGACCATCTGAACCGAACTGGTCATATTGAGATCTTTTTTCTTTGTCTGACAATACTGCATATGCTTCTTGAATTTCTTTAAATTTTTCTTCAGCGTCAGGTTCCTTTGAAACATCAGGGTGATATTTCTTTGCTAGCTCTCGAAACGCTTTTCTAATTTGATCTTCTGAAGCATCCTTTTCAACGCCTAGTGTCTTATAATAATCTTTTGACATAATATTACTACCTTTCTAATAATATATTAGTAAGGGCCTAGTTAAAGGCCCTTACCTAAGGGAATTTTTATTATGAGAACTCAGCGTCAACTGTTGTCTTTTCTTCTGGTTCTTCTTCTTGTGTTTGTGAAGCTTGAGCTTTTTGATAAGCTTTAACTGCGATATCTTGAGCTTCTTTTTCTAATGCTTCTTTTTTAGTTTTAATTAAATCGACATCTTTACCTTTTAAGGCTTCTTCTAATTCTTCTTGAAGAGCTGAAATCTTAGTTTTTTCTTCTTCAGTTACTTCTTCACCTAAATCTTCTACTGCTTTTCTAGTTTGGAAAATTAAGTTTTCACTTTCGTTTCTTAGATCAGCTTCTTCTCTTCTTAGTTTATCAGCTTCAGCTTGTTCTTCAGCTTCTTTAACCATACGATCAATTTCTGCATCAGATAAGCCTGATCCACCAGAAATAGTAATTGTTTGTTCTTTGTTAGTACCTAAGTCTTTAGCCTTAACATTAACAATACCATTAGCATCAATATCAAATGTTACTTCAATTTGAGGAACTCCTCTTGGTGCTGGTGGAATGTCTCCTAATTGGAATCTACCAAGTGTTTTATTATCTGCAGCCATTGATCTTTCACCTTGTAAGACATGAATGTCTACTGCTGGTTGATTATCGGCAGCTGTTGAGAACACTTGTGATTTAGATGTAGGAATTGTAGTGTTTCTTTCGATTAATTTAGTAAATACACCACCTAATGTTTCAATACCTAATGATAGTGGTGTTACATCTAATAATAACACATCTTTAATTTCTCCTGCTAATACCCCGCCTTGAATCGCAGCACCCATTGATACTACCTCATCTGGGTTAACTGATTTATTAGGTTCTTTACCTAATTCAGCTTTTACTCTGTCTTGAACTGCTGGAATTCTAGTTGATCCACCAACTAATAATACTTGGTTGATATCTTTAGATGTCATCTTAGCATCTTTTAGAGCTCTTCTAACAGGTTCAATTGAACGATCAACTAAATCTCTTGTTAACTCATCAAACTTAGCACGTGATAAGTTCATTTCTAAGTGAACTGGGCCGTGATCAGTCATTGAGATAAATGGTAGAGAAATAGATGTTTGAGTTACACCAGATAATTCTTTTTTAGCTTTTTCTGCTGCATCTCTTAGTCTTTGAACTGCCATTTTATCTTTTGATAAGTCTACACCATTAGTTTTCTTAAAATCATCAACCATATAGTTAACGATTCTTTGGTCAAAGTCGTCTCCACCTAATTTGTTATCACCAGCTGTTGATACAACTTCAAATGTACCATCAGCAAGTCTTAAGATCGATACGTCAAATGTACCTCCACCTAAGTCAAAGACTAAGACAACTTGTTCTTTGTCGCCTTTGTCAATACCATATGCTAATGCAGCTGCAGTTGGCTCGTTAATAATTCTTTTAACGTTTAAACCAGCAATTGTACCAGCATCTTTAGTCGCTTGTCTTTGAGCGTCATTAAAGTATGCTGGTACAGTAATAACTGCATCAGTCACCTCAGCTCCCAGATAAGCTTCTGCTGTTTGTTTTAAGTTTTGTAAAATCATTGCAGAAATTTCTTCTGGTTTGTAATCTTTTCCTTCAATTCTTACTTTGTAGCCTTGATCACCCATATGACGTTTAATTGATTGAACGGTGTTTGGGTTTGTAACTACTTGTCTTTTTGCGACTTCTCCTACTGAGATTTCGCCGTTTTTAAATGCAACAACTGATGGGGTAGTTCTACCGCCTTCGGCGTTAGGAATTACTTTTGCTTCTCCCCCGTCCATTACTGCAACTACTGAGTTTGTAGTACCTAAGTCGATACCAATAATTTTATTTGTTTTTCTTGCCATAATTAATCACTCCATTCGTTTACTTTGACCATGGCTGGTCTAATTATTCTATCTTTATACATATAACCTTTTTGTATTTCTTCTGTTATAATGCCATTTTCTAATTCTTTATTACTATCTTTTTCTACTGCATAATGTACTTTTGGATCAAATTTTTCACCAATTGATTTAATTGGTGTAACACCATTGTCTTCTAATGTTTGATAAATTTGATCGTTTATCATTTTAAATCCTAATAAGTAGTTTTTTAATACTTCATCACTAACTTCCATACTAACAACTTTATTAAGTTGATCAATTGGAATTAGTAAATCATGAATAATATCCATACCTGCATATTTACGATCTTGAATTCTTTCTTGATTAATGCGTTTTTTAAAGTTTTCAAAGTCCGCTTGATTTCTAAGTAAATCATGTTTTAATTCTTGAACTTCTGCTTCTAGATCTGCAACTTTTTTTCGCCTTGGTGCACTTTTCTTTGTTTCACTTTGGTCAGTTTTACCATTTGCACTAGAAGTTTTTTCTTCTTTTAAGTCTTTATCCTTTTTTAATTCATCCATTTTATCAGTCCTCATTTTCTTCATATAATTCAGATAGATTTATCGCTATATATTCAATTAATGGAATAACTTGACGATAATCCATTCGATTTGGTCCAATTAATGCAAGACTTCCTCTTTCCGTTTCGCTAAAGCGATACGGAATTGAGACAATTGAGAAATTAGATTTTGGCATAAATGAAATATCTGAGCCAACTCTAATTACTAATCCTGAGTCATTAGATATTAAATCACTAATATTAGTCTCATTTAATTGCATCATAGATTCTTTTAGTGAATCAAAACTAGTAAAGTATGAATCATCAAACATATTGGTTACTCCTGATAAGTAAAATTGTTCTTCTTGTTCGGTTGTAAGCAGTTCAATTAATATTTCTAAAATGTTTTTCTCATATCTTTCTAGTTCTCGCAAGTCAGTTGCTTGATGTCTTGCTATTAAAACTCTTCTTGCTTTAGATAGAGTTTTATTTTCAAGTAGTTTTCCAAGTGATTGGAAAAAACTTGTTAAAGTACTTATTTTAATATCACTAGTTATTGTAATTTTTTGATTTAAGACGGTTCCATCATTAACAACAATTACAATTACTCCTTCATCACTTCCAAGTTCGATAAACTCTAATCTTTTAATATAAGAAGTAATGCTACTTGGATTAATACCAATTGCTGTGTAATTGGTAATTGCTGATAATAAATCAGCAGCTTTTTCTAAAGATTTACGTTTAGAGTATCTATTTTTTCTAAAGATATCATCAACAAGTGGGAATAATTCAATTACTCTTTTATCACGTGTTAATAAATTATCTATGTAATACCTTAGCCCACGCTCAGAGGGAATTCTTCCACTTGAGGTGTGGGTTTTATCTAAATATCCTAATTCTTCTAGTATTTGCATATCAAATCTAATGGTTGCACTAGAATAATTAAGATAGGGAATTTCACTAATTGCTCTAGACCCTACTGGTTGTCCGTCTTGAATATATGATTCAATGACAGCTTTTAATATTAATTTTTGTCGGTTTGAAAGCATATAATCACCTCGCTGGCACTCGCTACTTGTAAGTGCCAATTCTATTGTATCACAACTCTTTAGCACTGTCAACTGGTAAGTGCTAATTCTATTGTATCACAACTCTTTAGCACTGTCAACTGGTAAGTGCTAAAATGTTATAAAAATAAAAAGCCGAAGCTTTTAAATTATTAATAATTTAATCTTCGACTCAATTATGTGATAACTCTAAATTAGTTAGTGGTTTTAATTGATATTCTTCAATATCTAAGACTTTTTTAGTCTTTGGTTTTGATTTATCGATTGCCATTATTTGAACAATAATTATAATCATATAAAATGCTGCGTGCTGGGTAATATCAATCATTCCGTAAGCTTGTGATGAGATAAATCCAACTAGAATAATCCATTTTTCTAAGTTGATTTTTCTTACTAATATTTTAAGTGATTCATACCAGTTAATAATAACTGCAATCATACCAAATATTCCCATAATAGCAAGCGTATGAATTATTGTAGAGTGATATACTACTACTCTAGTGTCACTACCCCATGTCATAATTCTTGATCCCCAACCGCCACCAAAGATTGGATACATCTTAAATGTTTCCCATCCTTGCTTCCAAAGTGTAAATCTCCCTGTAGATCCATCACCTTCTAATGATTTTTTAAGACCGTTAATAATTGCTTCTACTACATTATATCCAGCTATGAAAAAGCCAAGAGTTATAATTCCAATAATAGCTAGGTTTATTCTACCTTGACGATTACTATATTTTAGTATAAAGTAAACGTAAAATGGAATTGAAATTATTAGTCCCATCACGCCGCCGCGTGATCCGCTTACTATAAAAGAAAATATAATTATAAGTGCTCCAGCCCAATAAATAAACTTATTAGGCTTTTTAATGATGTAGTAGATATGAACTGGAAGTAACATTAACAAATGTATAAAAACATCATTAATAACGCCCCAGCCAAAATTATTAAAGCCACTCCACGAATCTCTAATACCATTTGGATAGCTGTTTACACCGTGTTTTAATAAATAACCTGTATATCTTGATATAAGCTGGAAAAATAATAACCAACTAAGTCCATATAAAATCCAAAAGAAATACTCTAAATCAATTTTTGAGTAGTTATCAAAATACATATAAACTAAGAAATGTAAAACTCCTACTAAACTTAATACTATTAATGGAAAAGTTATATCAACATATAAAAATGGCATAAAACTAGCTATTGCCATTAATAGTAATCCAAGTGACAAAGATCCCCACTTAATCTTTCTTCTAAATCTTATAATATGGCCAAAAACACCAATTAAAAAGAATATAGCAGCAACTAATATTGGAACCATTTCTGATAGTGTTTTTAAGTTTAAATCACTACTACTAAGCATATAACATAAAGAAAGCACAAGCGGCAAGCCGTATTGTGCGTCTTTATAAAGTAGTGCTACTATAGACCACATAAAAGTAATTCCTATTAGTCCGATGGCATTGGCAAATGACATCCCGCTAATAGATGGTCCTGCTTTTATATGCCATGATAAAAAGACATATACCATGACTATAGCGATATATAGTTTTGATTTTAAAAAGTTTTCAAATTTTTCTAAAAATACACTCACTCAGTAATCAATCCTGTTCTAACTACAATATAACCTAAATATAGTCCTTCGCCTTCCATTGAATCTCCAACCCAAATATGCACTTGATAATCACCAAGTGTTTCAGGTAATAACGGTAAAACATCATTACCTAATCTGTCTTGGTATAGTAGTAAATCTCCACCAATTGCGTCATCATATCCGTAAATAATATATTCTGATATTGGATTATTAATATCATTTAAGTTAGTAATTCTAATCGTTCCAGTTTCTTTAAACATTCTTAAGAATAAGTAAACGAAATCAAGACCGAAGGTCGTGGTTTCGTTAGCACCAATTCTAACGTTAATAACGATTCCCGAAAAATCTACTTTTTCTCCCGGAAGATATTGAACTTTATACGGTTCTTGAAGTTGCCATTTAACACCGTATGCATCATTTGACCATCTTCTAATCATCTTACCGCTACCAATTGGAATAACAAACTCATCAAAGCCTATTGCGGTAATATTAGCGTCAATCGATTTCGATCTAACGGAAACTATTGGCGCCACTAATTCTTTAATATTGTATTCAAATTTTCCTAATATTGTAATATTAGCGGTTTTGGTAACAATATCGTTGTTGTAAATGGCTTCAACTCTAAAACCAGAGTTAAAACCTTGAGTAATCTTGATATTTTTAACAATAACATGTGAGCCGTAGGCATATAAACCAGCCCCAGGAGTTAACATATCGCTTCCTCCACCCGGTCTAATAAACTCAACATTTTCATAATATCCGTTAATACTATTTGATACTAAAACGTTATATCTACTAGAGTGATCAATTTTAATATCCTTAAACCAAACGTTATTACTTCTTACTTCAATAAAAGTAAATATTCCTAAACTAGATAATGTATAATTATCACCTATAATCGTTACTGGATAGTTAATAACTAACGGTCTTTTTGTTCCGGTTTCACTCGGATCATCAATTTTAGTATATTCAATATCCGCCGTAAACTTAATCGCTTTCGCTTTATTAGCGATCGCATCTAATAGTTCTAACTCGTTAGAAACTAATGTATAGTTACTACTAACTAAAACTGGTTCACTAACAATTACACCTTCTCCAGTATTAGGGCTAAATTTAGCTCTAACTAATTTTGGTTCATCTAATGTGTTTAAATCAAATGTAATAAAGTTTTGGTTTTCAAGAGCGATAACTTCATACTCACTTTTACTTTGTGTTAAAACTTCCCAACTATAAGTTCCTTCTAGTTGATTATTAAACATTGAAACAATTTCCATTTGATTTAACTCATTAACTTGACCAGATAATAACAACTTACCATAACTAGTTCTAACGTAAATCTTATTAGAGATGAATTTATTACCCTTTAATCTGGCTTCAACTCTAACTAATCCACTAGATGAAGGTTGATAAGTAAATGTTTGATTTTTTCTAAATTGGATAGCTTCAACTTCTTCTTTTGTCTCTTCATTAACAACCCACCATGATAATTCTTCTTCACCATAACCACCAGTGATTAGCACACTAAACTCAATTGGTATTGATTGATCATTTAAAACATTATCAACAATCGTTCCGTCTAATCCCGGGTGGGTTGTCATAATTTCAACTGAAGCGGTAATACCGCTAACTTTAATCGTTTTTGTGTCAGTTTTAAAATGATATTCTTCTCCCTCAACAGTAAAAGTAACTGTTGCGTAAATATCAGTTTTACTAAGTAGACCTGAAATTGGAGTATATTTATACTCCTCGCCTTCAGCAACATCAATTAAATTACGATTCCATGTTATTTTAGACGGAGTATATTTTTCAGGATCTTGGTTATGTTTAATATTAAACTTAACTTCAGTGACGTTTTCATCGATTTGAGTCAAATTTCCTTTATGCTCAAGTTCAACCTCAACTGAATCTGGGTCAAATGGTTTTTCCTCTTCAGGCACACGACAGCCTGAAAGAGCGAAAACTAATATTATGACTAAGATTAAATATTTAAATCGTTTCATTTTTCTCTACCTCCACTAAAATAAGTAGGATCTAATAAATAAACAGTAAATGGATATCTTCCCCCAATTGCTGGGTGCATCGCTTCCATCGTCGATGGAGTGCGCGTTTGCATGATTAAATCGCCTGTTGTTTTTTCATCTAAGTTGATTTCACTGTAGTTAACCGCACCACCACGAATCATAATTACTGGTGATACATAGTAATTTTTACCTTCTTTATAAATTACTTCACTATAAGTTTTTAACTCATCAAGAAGTGATAAAACGTTTTGTTCTTCTAGCATACCGCTAGCTTCATCTAAGTTTCTCCAGTTTTTTGAAGTATCAAGTGAGTTAATCGTGCTAGCACTTGTACTTCCTAAAACTTCTAAAACGCTATAACCTTTATTACCATCAGCGGCTTTAGAGTTTTGAAGTAAAACTCCAATTCCAACCCATTCAAATGATAAGTTTCTTACGATAACTTTAGTTGAGTTAATCTTTAGAGCACCTTCGCGCTGATTATCAATATCTAATCCGGCCATTAATGCTCCGACAAACTTAACATTATCAACAATAAACTCACTTGGAACAAATACTGATCTACCATCAATAACGGTATTTAACGCTTTTCCTTCAACCATAATATTATATCTACCATTTTCTATGATTGAATTAGTAATTCTTTGAGTTCTTGCAGTAAGTGAAGCTGACATTTGTAAGTTAATAACATTTTCACTTGGGACAATTTGTCCTTCAACATCCATCAGTGGTCCCACAATATGGATTTGGTTAAGTGATGTTTCATCACCAGTAACTCTTACAGCTGAACCTTTAATAATATTTTTATGGGTAATTTTATAGTTATTACCTTCATATTTAGTACCATTAGTAATTAAAAGTGGTTGCGGAATATCAATTTCTTCTAATTGATAAACATTTTCTCCTGATCTAGTAAACTCTAATATTTCTTCAAAAGACTTATCTTTAATATTGTATCCTGGTGATACATTAAAAGTATATTTAGCTTGGCGCCCTTCTTGGGTTGTAGTTGTGAAAACTTGTAATCTTTCTTCAGGGGCGAAATTTAAAATAAAATATCCTTCTCCCGGAATATCTTTGATGTGTTTTTCAACCACTTCGCCTTTTAATGCTGCACCCGGATTATCTTTATCAAACTCAGGTGTAATTTGGCTAAAGATGCCACTAGGGTCAGCATCTTTCGGAAAATACTTAAAATCTAATCTAACATTATTACTATAACCAAAGTGCAAGCTTTGATGTAGGGCCTCTTTATACTCGAAAATGACCGTTTTAATTTTATTTGGATCATCTGCAGGGTTAACAACTGAAACGTCGATTTTAGCCTCATATTTTCCGTCTTCAGTAATAATAATTATCTCAGTATAGCCGTATTCATATAATTTTACTTTAAGTGAACCGACACCATCACTACCCATAACTATTTCTTCATCTTTAATT
>FZPS01000109.1_pt609 | contig 10248 bp, 7 predicted proteins | sample 1817821 | NCBI WGS metagenome assembly FZPS01 (sample SAMEA104158645, study PRJEB21678) | metagenome | place: Germany | collected 2015-04-21 | reverse complement strand
ATATTCATAAGCACGATAACCAACGTGTCCTGTTTTGCCTTTCAATTCCTTATGGATTTTTTCATATTCTTCTCTTATTTCTTCGCTTTCAGAGTCTTTACTATATTCCATTATACCCGTTACTTGTGTTTCGTTTTTAGCGACCACATACTCTGTGAAAGTTCCATCGGTGCTATTTCTAACATAGTTTGAACCGGCATATTCAAAAAGTTTATTAAAGGCTTTTTGATACCCCTCTTCTCCACCTCGCCACTCTGCGAGAAGTTCATTATACAACTCGTCTGTTTCGTATATCACATTATTCGTTTCAACAAATGTATGTTGTTTATTTTTACTTCTAAATACTTTTGGGTTCTCGGCTAAATCTAAATTTTTAGGGTTTAGATAAGAAATATCGTTAGCATCTGCGAAACTTGAATCAAGTTCAAAACTTAAATGTTGTTCCATTGCATATTGGTTTTTAAGTCCTTTGCTTTCGCTTTCGTTTATCTCACCCTTGCTTAATAGAGTGTCAATATGTGCGTCCCAGTCCTCTTGTGTGTCATAATCCACCATACTACCTAATAACTCGCCTAACTTTTGATTAGAGGCGATTAACTCATCTTGTGCTTTCAACGCCCAATATTCTTGTTCGCCAATCGTTGATCTAATACTTTCAATGTAGTCAGCCCTTGACATATTGTCTGGGTAATTTTCCATAGTTAAGTTGTAATTTATTTCGGCTATTTTATTCATTCGTTCTTCTTCACTAATTTGTGCTTGAACATCTGCTAATTTATATTCATAATCCGTTTTTTGTTCTTGAAAAGCCGTTTCATATCCCAAAAGCAACTCCTCAAAGTTTTGATTGATAGCGTTTATATTTTGTTGGTAGTTGCCATAAATGTTTAATAAATCGCCACTAACATCGCCAATTCCAAGATTAGAGGCATATTCCCCTAAATATTTTTTTGAAAGTTCCCTAACATAATAGGCATCTTCAATCTCTTTTTGTTTTTTGGCGTCTAAACTTGCTATTTTTTTATTGTATAGATTAAAAATGTTTTGTAATCCTGTTTCTAATAAGTATTTTTGTGTATCAAAGCCACCTGCTAAATCAGGCAACCTAACATCGCCTATCACTTGTTCTTTTTTAATTGATCCGCCAGTATCTACACCGTGAACCATCCCAGGAAATAAACCAGTTCCTGCTGTGATTTCGTCATTAGTAGGTGCAGGTGGTGTAGTTCGTGGTGGTGTAGTTCGTGGTGGTGTAGTTCGTGGTGGAGTAGATGGTGATCCGTATACCATCCCAGGAAATAAACCAGTGCCTGCTATGATTTCGTCATTAGTAAGTCCACCGCTTTTGCTACCAGTTTCTTTTTTATTTGAACCCCCACCATCTAACCTCGTGAGTTGTTTTAATTCTCGCATTTTAGCACCTCCGCTTTAATAAACTAATTTATATACTAACATTATACTATATTTCCTTTGAATTAGCCACTGTAATTGGTAAAAAAGATTTTTCATTTTTTTCTCCTAATATAATGGTTTCTTGCTTTTCTTTTTCTAATACAATAGTTTCTTGCTTTTCTTTTTCTAATACAATAGTTTCTTGCTTTTCTTTTTCTAATACAAGGTTTTTTTGCTTTTGTTTTTCTAATGCAATGGTTTCTTGCTTTTGTTTTTCTTTTTTAGCCTCTTCCTCAAAATATCCCACCATATTGTAAAACTCATTAAGCAAATCTGCTTTCGCAATATATCGTTGTCTTAATCCACTATTGGCGTAATCTGCTCCTGTGATATTTGAGGTGATAAAACTTAATAAAACTGTAAAGCCATAAGTAAGTCCTAAAACCCAATTTCCTAAAACAACGCCTAACGCCACCACCATACCACTTAAAGCACTTGAAATGATTTTTTGAATAAACGAAGTCATTAGATAATTGACTTTGTGTTTTTCTGGTGAGATAGGCAAGTGTGATTGTCTTTTACTCTTGTTCCTTTTTTCTTGTAATAAGTCGCTTGGTGTAATTCTTTCAATCTTTATTTTTTCAATCTCTAACAAGGCTTGTTGTTGCCATTTTTCCAATTTTAATGGATCAAATTCCTCGCTAACATAGTAATCATAACTAATGTTAGCCCCCTCCACAATATCTCTTTTCGTGTTCTCATAGAGTTGCTTGTTTTTATAGGAACAAAACGCTGGAATATATTGCGTTTTTTCTGCGACCTTATTTTTACTATCTTGATATACTTTTAAAGTTCTTAAAAACTTTGTCGTCCCCATTGTGCTATTTATCGCTGTGGTGTAGTTTATTTGAGAAACAAACACAGACACCATTATCGTTATTCCTGTGAGAATATAGAACTTATAGTCGCTAAAAACATACCCGATCCCACCCTCATAGGCGAAATACCACTCTATAACCTCATTATTGTCGCCAAACTTTTCTACTACGAAATAGTAGTCTTTATCGTTATATCTTATAATATCAACTCTATTTTCAGGGAAATCGCCAACATTATTTTCTCTCCACGCCGCTATTAGATAGGCGTTTTCTTTATTTGAGGCTTTTATCTCTTTTGTCCCCTCTAACGATGAAACTATAAAAACCACGCCAATTCCTATAATCGCTACAATAACGCCTAAAAAGGTTGAAATAAAACTCTTAAATCCATCGTATAAATCATACACTGACCTTCTATTACTACCAATTATCTCGCTATTGACTTCTTCGTTTTGATTATACTGTTCCATCAATTTCATCTCTCACTTTCTGTCTTACTCTCTCTTTTCTTATCTCCAAAGAAACGTCGTGATCATCATCTGCTTTTCGTTTAGCACTTTGTGATAGTGGCGTGAAAATCAATTCATCAAAAACAGCCCCCACAAAACCACCAATCATCGCCATTAAAGTCGCCTCTATAATACTATACACCAACCATAATACAACAACGCCAAACAATAAAGAAAAAGCAACCTTACCTTTTAAGGCTTCCTCATTCTTTTTACGATATATCCAAATGAAAACGATAATAGCAATTAAAGCAGGTAGTGCTATTGCCAAGTTTAGTTTCACCGACTCGTTGATAACAACAAAGTTTTCCAAGTCAGTCTTAAAATTGTTCCAATCTATCGCACTCTCGTAAGCGACAAAACCACCAACAGTAGTGGCGAAAGTCGCTGATGTTCCTATACCTTTATATACCTTGCTTCTTAATTTATAATTCTTTTTCTTTTGTTTTTTTGCCATAATCATTTCCCTTTAACGCCTTTTCAATAAGCCTTTCAAAGTTTTCCTCACCCAAAATAGTGAACTGTTCTCTAACTGCACTAATAAACGCTTTTTCATCTGTTGAAATTAAATCAGGGTATTGTTCTAACTCTTGTTTTGTCTTGCTTAATTTATTGACAACACGGGTAGAAAGACCCTTTTGTATTAGTTCTTCGTTCCCACTAATCAAAAGACTTATAATTTCAAAAGCAGCCTTATTAGTCTTGAAAAGGTGTTCGTTTTTAGTTTTCAATAAAGCAAGTTCATTTTCAAAACCTGAAACTTGCTTTCCAATCGTATCAAGCGTTTCATCAACCTTATCAATCGTAAGACTCATTTTTTCTTCAAACGATTTTGACACCTTTGCGATCTCGCCCTCAACATTATCAAGTAAGTCGCCCACTTTTTCTTCCACCTTGCTAATTACATTTTTCTCTGTTGATAATACGCTGGCATCAAATTGAGAAACTTTATTTTTTATCTTTTTAAAGTTGTTAAACATAACAACAATAAGGGCAATTATTGTAGGTATATTAGCAATAAAATATTCTAAAATCGCCATTCCAAATTCTCTTGCGTCCATTTTTGTCCTCCTTTATTCTTCTATTTCAATTTTAGGTGCGACTTCTTGTCTATAATATTCTTCTTCATCTTATATTAAAACTAATCATTGTCTTGCTCTATTACTTCTTGTGCATCTACTAACCATAATGGCTTTTCAGGAATAATCAGTGTTTCGGTCGCATCTAACCAAGCATGATACCAAGCGTTAAGTTCAACTAACTGTGCCTCAGAAAGCATGTTATACCACAACTGTCCTCGATTGATAATTGGAAAGCAATGTATTGCTCGCTGCTCCCTAATGGAGCGTTCTTTTAATTTTGTATCATCTTCAATAATTCCTGATGTTGCTGTACTCTTTGTTATTGTATTAGTTTTTCTATCATATATAATTTTCATATATTTACATCTCCCATACTTTAAGAACTGAGCCGGCAAGAATTGCTGGTGAATTAGTAACAGTTACTTTCCTAAATTGAATGGAAGTTATTTTATCATCTGTTAAATTAAATTCACCATAGCCAGCACCATCAGCCTGATAAATCCTATTATTATAATAATAACTTTCTTTCCAACTCATAAAGGCTTTTTTATCAGCATCGACATAAAAAACTCCTTCAATAAAACAATTACCCATATACTGTGCACCAATTAAAAATCCATAATTACCTGCAGATTGAGTGACCGCACCACTACCACTCGTAGAAGATGTATTTTTAACAGTTCTGTAGGCCGATGACGAATTATTTACTTTGATATATGCACCGCCACCTGTGTTAGAGTTCTTAAGCCACCAATTAAAATATATTCGTTTACCATCAGTGATATCCAAATTCGTTAGTTCTATTTCACTCACATCTTCTGTTGTTGTGTAATCTAGTATATAATTTATTCCACTACCACTACCACCACTGGCACTAATGGTATTGCCTACAATAGTAATATTAGCACCAGCAACTAACTTATCTTGTTTACTTGCATCTATAGCCGCCGCATTCATAAAATACTCAATGTTTCCGTCGGCTCTCTTAACTCCCAACTCGCCTGTATCTGTTGAGTAAACAAGTTCGTTGACAGTTAACGTGCTTTTAATTTCTTCTATTCTTGCCTTCGTTCCTCTTGCGACAAGTATCTTATTAGCCACTATAAATCACCACCATCAATGGTGCTGTTTGCGTCTAATTTAGTATTTAATGTTGTTTGCAAGTTTGTAATTTTACTAATTGCTAAGTCTGGTATCCTTGCCGTATTGAACACACCAGCATTTATCTTACTTGCATTTAGGTTCGGTATTCTTGCATCTGCAAAAGTTCCACTATTAATTTTATATGCGTCCAAGTAAGGAATATCGTCTGCTGTTAATGCTGTTCCACCTGTAACCAAACCTTTTTCATCGTAAGTAATTTTAGTGTGTGTTCCAGCAGCAACATAAGCGTTTTTATCAATTTTATTAGCAAGAAGTGCGTTAATATCTGCCTTGTGATAATAATTACTTAAGTCAAGAGTAAAGCCACCTAATCTCTCCCATTTATTGTTATGCCAAAGCCATTCAACGTAGTTGTCAATAGACTCCGGGTCATCACTTGGAACTAAATAAATCTTATTTGCAACTCCTGTTGTCGGTAGAGAACTTACTACATAAAATAATTCAGAGTCAACTTGTGCTAACAAATTACCTAATGTAACCTTTTGAATGGTTGTCCCTCTATTTAAGACTAAAACGTCTGTAAGTAAAGGGTTTGTTTGTGTTGGTAAATCTTCGAAGTTTTTATCTAACTTTACATCTAAATCTGGTTTACCTGTTAAATCGCTATAAGCTCCACTTGTTGCTACTGGAGCAAAGTTTGGTGTACCTATTAAATCTTCATAAGCACCACTTGTTGCCACTGTAGCAAAGTCTGGTTTGTTAAGTATAGCAGTTACCCCACTCGTAGAATTCCAATTCACTGGCACTTGTGGTGCAGGGATGCTTGGTTTATTTGATAAATCGTTATAACTACCGCTGGTTGCTACTGTTGCAAAATTCGGCTTGTTTAATATATTACCCCACTCTAACTCCGTAACAACGCCAAAATAAGTGATAGTTCCATCATTATTCTTTACGCCTAACTCGTGTGTATCCATTGAATACACTAACTCATAATTAAGTAATGTTTCTTTAATTGTTTCTATTCGTGCCTTTGTCGCACGACCTAATCTAATTTTGTTTGCCATTATAAAAATCCTCCATCTATTTCTAATTTTTCGCTTACTTTTAATTTATCTTCTTCATTCAATACAATAGTCACGTTGTCTGGTTCACGACCAGCCGATATGTTGTTTACCGTTGCCGCAAGTGAAGAAACGGTTGATTCAACTGCTTCAATATTTTGAACGACGCTATCAATTTGACCTTGTATATCCCCATCACCCACACCAAATACATCTTCAAAGTCGTTTAGAATTACTGCGATTTTTTCTATTCTATCCCCTAATAAAGACAAAATGCTTCCTTTTTCTCCTATAATAGAGTGTGATAGTTTTTTTCTTATTTCTGGTCCTGACCAACCTTGTGCTGTGGGGTTTAGCGGAAGTGAAGCGGGACTATTCTTTTTTATCTCACTTTCTTCTTCTGGCTTGATTTTTAATATTTCTACATAATCCTTTACCATATCGCACCACCTTAACCTATTGTTTTTAACATTCTGTTTAGTTTATATAGAATTTCAATCGCATTTAACTCAATATCACCCTCTCCTACTACGATAAATTGAACATACATAAAGTTATTTTCTTTCATTGGAATAGAACTCGCAAATTCATTTATCGTGTTTATTGAAAACAAATTGAATAAGACTTCGCCAAAATCAAAAGGATTTGAGGCTTCTATGTTTTTAACTCTCACGTTAGCCATCATATCCTCATCATAAAACCTGTTAAATCTTCGCATCGTTCTATAACCAATCTTTATTCTGTTTTCTTTTTCTTGTTTAGTAGCGTAAATATTAGCCTTAAACATTGTTTTTTCAAATATATTATTACCAAAATCTAAAATAGCACTAATCCAACGCAATTTTATTTTTTCCTCTTCAATAATCAAAACATCTTTCATCATCCCTTCCTTATATTGAAAAATATATTGATTGTGATAACCTGAACTTAAATCTAACGCTTCGCCTACGCTTTCTACCACCTCCGGCACTTGATAAAATGGACTTAATATTACTTTTGTTTTATCACCGTCTTTATAATAGACAAAAGGATATAATCGTTGTTTAGAAACATCTATATATAGTTTTTCTTCGTATCCACTATTGCCAAAGAACGGTTCTTCAATAGTTCCAAAATATTCAAAAGTAAAAGACTCTCTTCCTGACGCCTCAAAGTTGTTTACTGTTATCGGTAAAAAACTAGTCGACCCCGTCCATTTCAAATAAAGTGTATCGCCATCAACGACTCCCCTAAAAGCAAATTCATTTTTAATCACAAACTTAATTGTTCGGTTGTTAATTTCAAAATCTGCGTCGTCGTTTGTTGCTAACAACTTAAACACCCTGTCATTGTCAAAGACAAAAGCAACTTCTTTTTTGTCTTCAAAGTCCACAAAACCATTATTACTCGCAAAAAATAAACTTGTTTCGTTTATATCACCACTTTTTGATAGATAAGACCTCTTCCTATCCACAATATCATCTGTATTATCATCTCTCATAGTATAGATATGTTTTCCGGTTATATCAAGAAGTTCTAAATCGCCATTTATTCTTTTTACTGTCTTAAACTCCACTGGAATATCCCATACAACTATTTCATAATTGAAGTTCCCTGGTTCTGCGTTAGGGTTTTGATCAACATATCTACTATCTGCGACATAGACTTTTTTACCAACAAACATATACATATAATGGTTGTCTTCGTAAATGAAAACTTTGTCCTTGCCAACCTTTGAAATATTGTCCTTTAAGTCCTCGTTAATAAAGCCTGAACGCATTTTTACCATTCTTTCATTAGTTAATACGTTCCCCTCTATTTCAAGCCCAAATAAGCCGTTTTTATCCAAGACAAGAATATCGTTATAAAACCTTACAAGCGTTCTACTGTTAAGTGGTGTGCGTTCTATATTGGTCTTAAATTCGTTATACCCAACTATTCCGTTGTCGTCCATTGTTCTATTTCTTATAAATAACTTTTGATCGTTAGGGTAGTCCTCTTTTGTTATGTATAATTGTGTATCTGTTGAAACAACATAACCATTGATAGCACCCCTACCACCTAAAACACGATAATTACCACTTGGAAAATACGTTAATTCATAACTTTGATTCTTTATATTATCGCCTAATAAGTCGTTAGATACATTAAACCTATCGATGTTAGGATACTCTTTATTGCCTGCCAAGAATAATCTATTTTCACTACCAAAAGTAGTTCCAAAACGTGATTCCGCTATTTTTTTATAGTCTGGGTTACGTTCAAAAGTTATCTTTACATCTATTGCTGGTTCGTTGTTAAAATCATAAAAATAATCTTTACACTCAAAAACGAAAGCGTTTTTTTCTTTATCAAACCATAATTCGTATAAGTCATCAACTATTTTCTTGCCACCTTTTGTCGCTTTCGTTGTCATAACAAAAGAGTTCCTATTTTCCCACTCACGACAATCGCCTTTGTTATAATAAAATCTGAACACAATTTTTTGTTGTTCTTCGTAAACAGTTCCCCCATAATCTATATAATACGATTGCCACGTGAACCTCACTATAGCATAACCTTTATTGGCAGTCAATTCATCAAACTTCGCTTTTATTCCTTTTGATATTTCGTTTAGCATATAAGTGCTATGGGCTGGCTCTTCGAACTTGCTTTTTCTTATAGTGTCTAATGTGATAACCTCCAATTCATCGCCATAATGAACACCTGGATATTCAAATTCTATGTCCCACCCATCTACTATGGAAGTATAATGCCACTCAGTATAATGAGGAAAATCCAAAAATTCAGTGTTGCTTTCAACTTTTCTTTCAAACATTTGTAATTTCAATACTATTTCTTCGTTATTTGCAACTTCAATAGTATTTTTGTTTTCTTCAAGCCAGTTATTAGCCATATTTCTAAAATCATTAACTGTAAAATCTTTTTTCTCAAAAGGGATCCCGTTTTCATTCTCGTCCTTTTCTCCAATATAAAACTCTTTTAATCCAGGCTCTGTTGGTGGATATTCAGGGTATTCCACATTTTCATCAGAATCATCTACATCTACAGTTATCTTTCTCCCTTGTTTTGATACCTTATCAACAAAGGAAACCTCTGTTGTTTCAAAAAATCTAAATTGAACATATATCAAAACTTCGCTTTGTTCTACAAAAACCCCATCAACGCCACTATCGTTTTCATCAAGATATTCGCTTGTTCTTTCATAAGGCAACTTAAAAACTAACACACGATCATCCTGTGTATCTTTTAATTTTTGTTCTATATAATTTAATAAATACTGATAGATATTTTCAGAACTATCCTTTACTTTCATTTCAAAAAACTCTTCTTTTGTTAGTCCTAAAATCTCCTTTACTGGAACTGGACTTGGAGTTTTACCTTTTTTACCTCGATACACAAAGTTCTCTTTCGCTATATAACCTTTTTCAACTAAAACAGGATTTTGTTGGTTTATTATATTCCCATAACCAGCCAAATTCTCAAAGTTCTCGCCCTCTTTACCCAAAAAGACAGGGAAAACTTGCCCTTTGTATTTGTCTTTATAAAAGGTGACCTCTGCTTCATATCCACCGTGTTTTTCCTCGTCATAATGAGTTGGTAAATTATAAGTGTTTATTTCACCTTGTGAGTTTATCTTGTTTCGTGAGAAAAGTTTATATTTAGAAACTTTTGATAATAAGTTTACATCATCTAAACGATTATTGCCTATAAATAAAGTAGGCTCGTAGGGGGTTGGTAGATCATTAAACTTAGTAAAATAACTTGATGTTACAGGAAAAGGATTTGCTGGCTTATTAGATAATTCGTATAAAATAACGTGTTCTAATTCGCCCGACATTTCGTGATAAAGTGATGAGATAACGAAGATATTGTTTAGGCAAAATATAAATAAAACATCTTTTTCCTCTTGAAACAATGGGGTTAGGGAGTTCCTGTAAAAGTTTTGATTGATATGAATATCACTTGTCAATTTAGGTATCGTATTGTTCGTTAAGATTTTATCATTAAAAACAATAACAAAACCTGTTTGAACCACATAAACAAATAACTCGCCGTATTGGTAGTAATCAATTATCGTATGTTCATCTACACTATTTTTTAATGGTGTTCTTTTATACTTGAAAGCAGGTCTTGTTTTTAGAGTTTCACTATCAATAATAAAGTTCTCGCCATCGACAGCACGAAAAGGAGAAACCTTTAAGGGCTTATTCTCCTTATCTAAACCTCTAAAATTGAC
>FZPS01000014.1_pt268 | contig 10248 bp, 8 predicted proteins | sample 1817821 | NCBI WGS metagenome assembly FZPS01 (sample SAMEA104158645, study PRJEB21678) | metagenome | place: Germany | collected 2015-04-21 | reverse complement strand
GTTTTGCCAGCTCCTGTAGGTCCAACCAGGGCAATAGTTTCGCCAGGATTTATATGAAGATTTACATTTTTAAGGACAGGAGTTTTTTCATCATATGAAAAGTCAACATTTTCAAAGTCTACTTTTCCTGATATCTTAGATAGCTTAATTGCATCTTCTTCATCTTCTTTTTCTGGTTTTTCATCCATTATTTCAAAGACTCTTTCTGCACCTGCAATAGCTGTCTGTAGCATATTAAATTGATTTGCTAATTCATTAATTGGTCTGGTAAATTGTTTCGAATAATTTATAAAACTGGCAATAACACCTATAGTAATGATTTCTTTTACAGCTAGCCAACCTCCTATGCCGGCTATGAATGCAAAGTTGATATTATTAAGTAGATTTATAAGAGGGGGAATAAATCCTGATAAAATTAAAGCTTTAATCCCTATTTTTTTCAAATCATCATTTGAATTATTAAATTCTTCGATTTGTTTTTCTTCTCTAGTAAATACCTTTACAAGTTTTTGGCCTGATATACATTCTTCAATAATTCCATTTAGTTTTCCTAAGGATTCTTGTTGATTAAGAAAGTATTTTCTAGTTCTTTTTGCAATTTTGCTTGTAATAAGCATCATTGTAGGAATTACAAGCATATTAACAAAAGTTAAAAAAGGATTTAAATAAAGCATCATAATAACAGTACCTAAAATGGTAATTATACTTGAAATAACTTGAGTAGTACTAGTATTTAGCGTATTACTAATATTATCTATATCATTTGTTAAGCGGCTCATTAATTCTCCTCTTGTGCTACTATCAAAAAATTTTAAAGGCGACTCTGTAATTTATCAAATACGTCCTTTCTTATTTTAAAAACTATATTTTGAGCTACGCCTACCATAAGATACATTTGAAGCCAATTTGTAAAGGCACCTAGGCCATAAAAAGCAATCAAAAGAATAATAATATTAAAAAGTCCCTTAATATCTCGGGGGATAATGTAGTAATAAATAGCAACTCCAATAAGATAAGGCCCTCCTAGCATGAAAATAGAGCTGACTATAACCATAATAACTACTAAAAGTAGTTTAAATTTTTGATATTTTAGATAAGCCCAAAGTCTATAAAGAGTATTTTTAAAATTTTTTGCTTTAATAACTGGAGCTCCAATATTATGACGATGACCTCCCTTAAAAGCAATAGCTGATCGATTTTTTTTGTTTTCATGGTTAGTCATTTATTATATCCCCCTCTCTTATTTGGGAATGATATATATCTTGATAGATAGGGCTGTTTTTAAGCAATTCTTCATGATTTCCTTCAGCTACTATTTCTCCGTCTTCTAGGACAATTATTTTATCAGCATTCATTACAGAAGTAATTCTTTGAGCAATAATGATAATTGTACATCCTTTTATTTGTTTTAAAGCGTTTTGTATTTTTGCTTCTGTTTCCATATCTACTGCACTAGTGCTATCATCCAATATTAAAATTTTAGGTTCTTTAATTAAAGTACGTGCAATTGATAGACGTTGTTTTTGTCCACCAGATAAGTTTACGCCTCCTTGCCCTAAAACAGTGTCATATTGTTCAGGGAAACTTATAATGAAATCATGAGCACAAGCAGTTTTGCATGCTTCAATCATTTTATTATCAGAAAGATGTTCGTTTCCCCATTTAAGGTTATCTCTTATGGTACCAGAAAAAAGTATAGATTTTTGGAGCACCATACCAATTGCTTTTCTTAAGGAATCAAGTTTATACTCGCGGATATCTATATTATCAATTAGAATTCTTCCATCAGTTACATCATATAGTCTTGGAATTAGGCTTACTAAGCTAGTTTTACCAGAGCCTGTTCCACCTAAGATTGCAACGGTTTGGCCACTTTCTACTTTAAATGAGATATTCTTTAAAACAGGCTCACCCTTTGCTCTTTCATATCTAAAGGAAACATTTTCAAAAACAATTTCTCCTTTTGTTATTTTTAAGTCTTTTGAGGATTCTTCATCTTTAATATCAACTTCAGTTTCTAAAACTTCAATAATTCTTTCAGTAGATATTTTAGCCCTGGATGCCATCATAAGAATAAAAGCAATCATAAGTAGTGAAAACAATATTTGTGTCAGGTAATTTATAAATGCAATGATTTGCCCTTCTGTCATGGTTCCTGCATTTACTTGCAGTCCACCAAACCCAAAGAGCAGCTACCATAGATAAGTTCATAATAAGCATCATAATTGGCATGGTAAAGGCAATAAGTCTTGAAGCTTTTGTCATAGTATCTGAAGCTCAAGATTGGCAGTATTAAATCTGTTTTTTTCTGTGTCTTCTCTGACAAAGGCTTTTACAACCCTAATACCTGCAAGATTTTCTCGCATTACCATATTGACACGGTCTATCCTTTTTTGAACTAAGCTAAAAAGAGGAAAGCCCTTTTTGATTATAAAAGATAAAGAAATAATGAGTATTGGAATAGAAATAATTAATACTAGGGTTAATCTAAGATTAATGGACATAGCCATAATAATTCCACCTATAAATAAAAGAGGAGCCCTTACCATTATTCTTAAAGACATAAGTACAATGTTTTGTACTTGAGTTACATCATTTGTAAGTCTGGTAATAAGTGAACCGGTTTTAAATTTATCAAGATTAGAAAATGAAAAACTTTGAATTTTTTTAAATAAATCTGACCTAAGGTCAGCACCAAAATTTTGGCTAGCTATAGCAGAAGCAATAGTGCAGCCAAAGCCACCTATACCCCCAATAAGAGAAATAGCAATCATTATAATTCCGGTTTTTATTATATATGAGATATTTCCTGTATTAACTCCTTCATCAACAATATTGGCAAGTAGAGTAGGTTGAAGTAAATTCATAAGAACTTCTATAAACATTAGTAAAGGTGCAAGGATAGCAGCTTTACGGTAAGGTTTAAGGTAGGACAGAATTTTTTTCATTTTATTCAACTCTGTAAATTTATTGGATTAAAAAATATTTATGCTAAGGAGTTTTATTTTGAGAAATAGCCAATTGTTATTTATATAAAAGCTTCGATGTTGATATTACTATATTAATAAAAATTATACAATAAAATTCAAAGGATAATAAGTTTATTTAGCAAAGCAATTATATAATATTATAAATAGTATGCTATAATAAGCTTATAATATAAGCTTTAAGTATGGAAGGATGCAAAGTATGGATAAGCTTAGATCAAATTCAATGCCTTTTACACATCTTCATGTTCATACTGAATATAGTCTTTTAGATGGTTCTGCCAAGATTAAGGAATTAATCTCAAGAACTAAAGAACTGGGTATGGATAGTATTGCGATTACTGACCATGGAACTATGTACGGGGTTATTGATTTTTATAAAGAGGCTAAAAAACAAGGAATTAAGCCTATTATTGGCTGCGAAATATATGTAGCACCTAGAAGCCGTTTTGATAAGGAAAAACAAGATGCTAATTATTTTCATCTTGTTCTTTTAGCTGAAGATATGGAAGGCTATAAAAACCTTATTAAATTAGTTTCATATGGCTTTATAGAAGGTTTTTACCATAAACCGCGAATAGATTTAGAACTCTTGAAAAAATATTCTAAAGGCTTAATAGCTTTAAGTGCTTGCCTTGCTGGACCAGTAGCCAAGACCATTAGGGAAGAATCTTACGAAAAGGCAAAGGAAATAGCACTTGAATATGAGGAGATATTAGGCAAAGGGAATTTTTACCTTGAACTTCAAGATCATGGACTTAAAGAGCAAACACACGTAAATCAAAATCTGATTCGTATGAGTAAAGAAACAGGTATTCCTTTAGTTGCAACCAATGATATTCACTATATTTATAAAGATGATAATAAAGCACACGAGATATTACTTTGTATTCAAACGGCAAAGACCTTAGATGATGAAGATAGAATGATTTATCCTGGAGGAGAATTTTATCTTAAATCTCCAAAAGAAATGTATGAAAGATTTCCCTATGCAAAAGAAGCCCTAAAAAACACCTGTGAAATAGCTAAGAGATGTAATGTGGAATTTACCTTTCATGAACTTAAACTACCGGAATATGATGTGCCAGCGGGATATACGGCAAAAGAATATTTAAGAAAACTATGCTTTGAGGGTTTTAGTTTAAGATACCCTAATGCAAATGATGAACTTAAAGACAGGTTAGAATATGAGTTATCTATAATTGAGCAGATGGGATATGTTGATTATTTTCTTATTGTATGGGACTTTATAAAATATGCTAAGGACAATGGGATTATGGTAGGACCAGGCAGAGGTTCTGCTGCTGGAAGTATGGTATCATATTGTCTTCAAATTACTAATATTGATCCTATAAAATATCAATTACTTTTTGAAAGATTTTTAAATCCTGAAAGAGTAAGTATGCCTGATATAGATATTGATTTTTGCTATGAAAGAAGACAGGAAGTCATAGATTATGTTATCAAAAAATATGGGGAAGACAGAGTTGCACAAATAATTACTTTTGGAACTATGTCTGCCAGAGCCGTGATTAGAGATGTAGGAAGGGCAATAAACATGCCTTATGCAGAAGTTGATAAAGTAGCTAAGATGATTCCTACAGAACTGGGAATAACTATAGACAGGGCATTAGAGATTAATAGTGAATTAAAAGCTTTGTATGAAAATGATGAAGAAGTACACTATCTTATAGATATGTCAAGAAGACTAGAAGGCCTTCCCAGGCATTCTTCTACCCATGCTGCAGGGGTAGTAATATCCAAAAAACCAATAATGGAGTATGTACCTTTAAATTCTAATGAAGGGGTTATTACAACTCAGTTTCCTATGACTACCTTAGAAGAATTAGGACTTTTAAAGATGGATTTTTTAGGTTTAAGGACCTTAACTGTAATTCGTAATGCCTTAGAACAAATAGAGGCTAACTATAATATAAAAATAGATATTGATAACATTGATTTTAATTGTAAAGAAGTATATGATCTGATTTCTGTTGGAAAAACGGAGGGAGTATTCCAGGTAGAAAGTAGTGGCATGAGGACTTTTATGAAAGAACTTCAGCCGAGAACTTTTGAGGATATTATTGCAGGAATCTCTCTTTATAGGCCCGGTCCTATGGATTTTATACCTAAATATATTAAGGGAAAAAACAAGCCTGAAGCAATAGAATATGCTACTGATGCTTTAGAGCCTATCTTAAGTACTACTTACGGTTGTATTGTATATCAAGAACAGGTAATGCAAATAGTAAGAGAGCTATCAGGATATAGTCTTGGCCGGAGTGATTTAGTGCGAAGGGCTATGTCTAAGAAAAAAGCAGATGTTATGGCAGAGGAAAGGAAAAACTTTATATATGGTAATGGTAAAGATGTCCCGGGATGCATAAATAAAGGTATACCAGAAGATATTGCAGAAAAGATATTTGATGAAATGACTGATTTTGCAAAATATGCTTTTAATAAATCCCATGCAGCTGCGTATGCTGTAATAGCCTATCATACAGCATGGTTAAAGGCTCATTATCCAATTGAGTTTATGGCAGCTTTAATGACTTCTGTTATGGATAATACGGATAAGCTAAAAGAGTATATTTATGCTTGTAGAGATATGGGAATTGAAATTATTTCTCCTGATATTAATGAAGGAATAGCTTCTTTTTCAGTTTCCAATGGGAAAATAAGATATGGACTAGCTGCCATTAAAAATGTAGGAAGGGCTATGATTTCTTCTATTGTTGAAGAAAGGAATAAAAATGGAAAATTTATTAGCATGACTGATTTTTTTGAAAGGATGGATAGTGGAGATTTAAACAAAAGAAGTATTGAAAGCTTAATTAAAGCTGGAGCTTTTGACTCCTTAGGAGGGAAAAGAAGCCAATATATTGCAGTTTTTAAACAAATAGCTGATAACATCAATGATAGAAGGAAAAAAACTTTGGAAGGACAAATTAATTTATTTGATTTTGGACAAGAAGATGTTATTAAAGAAGATATTCTTCCTGACATAGAAGAATACCCACCAAAAGTTTTTTTACTAATGGAAAAAGAAGTATTGGGGATGTATTTAACTGGACATCCTTTAGATGAATATGAAGAAGAATTAAAGAAAAACTCAAATGCTTCAAGTTTCGATTTTATTAATCATGAATCAGAGGGGAAGCCTTCCCTAGTTGATGGACAAGTGGTAAGGTTAGGTGGAATGATTACTGCCAAAAGTATTAAATCTACAAGAAAGAATCAATTGATGGCATTTATCAGTTTAGAAGATTTATATGGTTCTATAGAGATAATAGTATTTCCTAATAAATATGAAGAATATCAAAGTTATCTTAATGAAGATGAAATAATATTTGTTAAAGGAAGAGTTGCCTTAAAAGAAGAAGAAGATGGTAAATTAATATGCGAAGAAATAATTCCTTTTGATAAGATTAAGAATTCAAGGGAAAAATATAATGGAAAGCTTTATTTAAAGATACCTGCATCCAAAGACAAAATTGAAACTATAGATGAACTGACAGAAATTCTTAAGACTTCCAAAGGAAATATTCCCGTCATCATACACATAGAGGCAACAAAGGAAACTATGAAGGCATCGGAAAGTTTATGGGTTGATGCTAAAGAAGATTTACTTTCTAAATTAAATCAACTGCTAGGTGAAGGTAATGTTTTTTTAAAATAAAACTTTTTTGAAGAGATAATAATATCTTTTTATTGCAAACAAAATACAAATTGATTACAATGTATATGTGATAAAATAGGGGATTATTTTAGTATTATAATAATTAACTTAAAGATAAAGTATATTATTGTGGAGGTAGAAGAATGAGCAAGAAAATAAGTACAATTGGTGTATTGACAAGTGGTGGAGATGCTCCGGGAATGAATGCTGCTATTAGATCCGTTGTTCGTACAGCTATTTCAAAAGGACTTAAAGTAATGGGAGTTAGAAAGGGATATAATGGCTTAATTAATGGAGATATATTTGAAATGAATACAAAGAGTGTATCTGATACCATTCAAAGGGGTGGTACAATTCTCCAGACAGCAAGATGTGCTGAATTTGTAAAGGAAGAAGGACAAAAAAGGGCTGCTGAAATGTGTAAAGTATTTGGAATGGAAGGCCTTGTAGTAATAGGGGGAGATGGCTCATTACAAGGAGCGGAAAAATTATCCCGCTTAGGAATTAATACTATTGGTATCCCCGGTACTATTGATTTAGATATAGCTTGTACAGATTATACAATAGGTTTTGATACTGCAGTAAATACAGCAATGGAAGCTATTAATAAAATAAGAGACACATCTACATCTCATGAAAGATGCAGTATTGTAGAAGTTATGGGAAGAAATGCAGGTTATATAGCTCTTTGGAGTTCTATAAGTAATGGAGCAGAAATGGTTTTGATACCTGAAAAAGAAAGACCTTCTGATGAAGAAATTGTTAGAGAAATATTAGATAATAAAAAACAAGGAAAAAAACATTATTTAATTATTGTTGCGGAAGGTGTAGGAGGATCTGAAAAGCTAGCTGCTAAAATAGAAGAGTTAACTGGTATAGAAACCAGAGCTTCTATTTTAGGTCATTTACAAAGAGGTGGAAGCCCTTCTGCTTTGGACAGGCTTCATGCTTCAATGATGGGAGCAATAGCTGTAGACCTTCTATGTGAAGGTAAAAGCAATCGTGTTATTGCATATCGAGATGGTAAATATGTAGATTTTGATATTAATGAAGCATTGAATATGAAAAAAACTATTGATGAAAGAATGTATGAAGTATCAAAAATATTATCATTATAATAAGATAATGCTCTGTTTTTGATTAAAGAATATCTTATTTGTTATTTACAGATTAACTGGAGGTAGTAATGAGAAAAACAAAAATTGTATGTACAATAGGTCCAGCTACAAGTGATGTTGACACAATAAAAAAACTAATTAAAAATGGTATGAATGCAGCAAGAATAAATTTTTCTCATGGGACATATGAGTCTCAGGAAAAAATAATTAATAATGTTATTAAAGCAAGGGAGGAGCTAAACGCTCCCATTCCGTTACTTTTAGACACTAAGGGTCCCGAAATACGTATTAAGGATTTTGTAAAAGATCAAATATATTTACAACAAGGACAGATATTTACTCTTACTACTGAGGAAGTAGAGGGTGATGAGACTAGGGTTAGTGTAACTTACAAAAACTTACCTTTTGATTTAAAAAGAGGAGGCAGAGTACTTATAGATGACGGACTTATAGAGCTTAGGGTTAAGAACTTGACAGACACTGAAGTTGAATGTGAAGTAATTAACGGTGGCCCTTTAAGTTCTAAAAAAGGTGTAAACATTCCAGATGTTTATGTAAACCTTCCTCCTTTAACTGAAAAAGATATTGAAGATATTAAGTTTGGGATTAAAAAAGGTTTTGATTATATTGCAGCATCTTTTATCCGTTCTGCAAACGATGTCATTAAGATACGTAAAATTCTTGAGGAAAATGGCGGAAGTGACATTGATATTATTGCTAAGATTGAAAACAGGGATGGTGTAGACAATATTGATGAAATATTGGAAGTAGCAGATGCAATTATGGTTGCTAGAGGAGATTTAGGAGTTGAAATTCCAATAGAAGAAGTTCCTTTGGTACAAAAAATGCTTATTAAAAAAGCAAAGAGGATAGGCAAACCAGTAATTACTGCTACCCAGATGTTGGATTCTATGGTTAGGAATCCAAGGCCTACAAGAGCAGAAGCAAATGACGTTGCCAACGCTATTTTTGACGGTACTGATGCTATTATGCTTTCAGGAGAAACTGCACAAGGTGCTTACCCTCTTGAAAGTGTTATAATGATGTCAACAATTGCTGAAAGAACAGAAAGTTCTATTGATTATATTAAGAATATGAGAGAGTTTCATAGTTCTATCCAAACCAATATAACTAATGCTATAAGCCACGCTACTTGTACAACGGCTGCGGATTTAAATGCAGCATGTATTGTTACGGTGACACGTTCAGGTGGTACCGCAAGAATGGTTTCAAAGTTTCGCCCTTGCTCTCCAGTTATAGGCTGTACTGTTGATGATATGACTTGGAGGCAATTAAGTTTGGTTTGGGGATGCATACCTGTTAAAACCGATTTAAAAAACACAACAGATGAACTGTTTAATCAAGCAGTTGAAAAGTCTATAGAAACAGGCATAGCTAAGAATGGTGATATTATTGTTATTACTGCTGGTGTTCCTGTTGGAGTAAGTGGCACTACCAATCTTTTAAAAGTTCACATTGTAGGCAATGTCTTGGTTAAAGGAAAAGGCATAGGTAAAAAAACAGTATCGGGTACAGCCAGAGTAATAAAGGTATTAGAGGAAGCTGATAAGCATTTCAAAAAAGGAGATATATTGGTTACCTATAGTACTAATAATGATTTTCTTCCATATATTAAAAAGGCTTCAGCTATTGTTGTAGAAGAAAGAGAAAATGGTGAAAACTCACATGCTGCAATAGTAGGAAGAACCTTAGATATTCCTGTAATCGTTGCTGCTGAAAATGCTGTTGAATTAATTAGAACTGGTACATTAATAACCGTAGAAAGCAAAAATGGCTTGGTATATAATGGAGCACCAGAAAATAAATAGCTAGTATTTAACAATTATTGCATTACTAATATACAAGTGGTATAATATTCATACTCTAGTTTTTCGAATATTCATGTATTTTACCGATATTAAGACATAAGATTTAAATACTCTATAAAAAAGCAACGTTACAGTTGCTTTTGATATAATTATGAAGGGAGAAATATTATGAATCAATGGGTATGTTTAGTATGCGGTTATGTTTATGATCCTAATGAAGGAGATCCTGATAACGGAATAGCTCCTGGAACAGCTTTTGAAGATCTTCCTGATGATTGGGTATGTCCAGTTTGTGGTGTAGGTAAGGATGAGTTTGAAGAGCAATAATGATTAATAAAAAGGTAGAGAAATAAATTTTATTTCTCTGCCTTTTTTTTTGAAAACAATTAGATAAATATAATAAAATACTGCTCTATCTAGATTTTTATACAAAAATATACATAATTCTTGTATTGAAATGCAATTAATGGTAATATTGTATTGGAAAATCATATATCATGGGGGACAAATATATGGTACGGGTGTTAGTAGTTGAAGATAATGATTATGAAAGACAAAGATTAGTACAGATTATTAGTAATAATATTAAAGAAATAAAAATATATGAGGCAGAAAAAGGTTCAACTGCTATAGAT
>FZPS01000182.1_pt203 | contig 10251 bp, 9 predicted proteins | sample 1817821 | NCBI WGS metagenome assembly FZPS01 (sample SAMEA104158645, study PRJEB21678) | metagenome | place: Germany | collected 2015-04-21 | reverse complement strand
TATAGAGGGAGGTTCCCTCTGGCCCCTTTTAAAGAGTTAAAAGAAAAAATACAAAAAGACATAAAAAAACAAAGACTACTGAGAGAAAAAAACAGACAGCCTACGGCGTAAGCAAAAAAGAAAGAGACTGAAAACGCAGAAGAACAAAAACTAATGAGGGGATAAAATACCCTCAGTAGATTCCCAATTAAGAATTTTGGGAATGACGGAGGAGGGGGGAAGCCTTAACGGGAGACTTCTTCACCTTCACCCTCTCCCTCCAGAGGGTTAGAGCGAAGGTGAAATAACTATGAGGGGGAATATTCCCCCTCATAACCCCCCCTGAAAAGACAAAAATACAAAAAGACAAAAGAGAAAGATAAAAAAATAACACGGAGGAAAGGATATCCGTGTTGCCACCCCTGAGTGGGTTCTGTTGCTTCTCTTATCTGTCATTCCTGAATGTTTCTATCAGGAATCCAAGAGTATTTAAAGATAATAGCAATATGGTAGAATTGAGTCATTTAATATAGAAGAGGGAGGAAAAGCTGTGGAAAAGGTAATTTTGGAAGATATTCCCTGGGAAGTAGAAGAAGGAAAACTTTTGAGAAAACTTCACTTAGAAGAGGGAAGTGAGGATGCCCAGAGAGTCAGAGAGTTGTTAAGAGAAGCTAAAAAAGTGAGCAGTCCCCGAGGAATGTATCGGGTGGCTTACATAGATAAAAAAGGGGAAAACAAAATTACCATTGAAGGGATAACTTTTTGTAGCAAGGTTTTGAGGACTAATCTGGAAGATGTTTATCGAGTTTTTCCTTTTGTGGCTACCTCAGGAAGGGAATTGGAGGAGTGGTCCAGTCGATTTGAGGATATGCTGGAAGCTTTTTGGGCGGCAGAAATAAAAGAATGGGCTTTGAGACAAGCTATCTCTCATCTACTCGAGGATTTAAAAGAGAAGTTTCACCTGGAAAAAGTAGCAGCCATGAATCCTGGCTCCCTGCCTGATTGGCCCATGGAAGAACAAAGAAAGCTTTTCGCTTTGTTGGGTGACCCGGTAAAAGAAGTGGGAGTGGAGTTAACCGAGAGTTGTCTCATGATTCCGGTTAAATCTGTTTCAGGAATCTGGTTTCCTGCTAAAATAGATTTTGAAAATTGTCAGCTCTGTTCTCGGGAAAATTGCCCGGGAAGAAGAGCTCCTTATGATGAAAACCTGGCGAGAAAATATCAAGTAAGAGTCTAATTTTTCCCTGGAAAAATTTTTTAGAATCGTTTCTTGACAAATTTAGGTATTTAGGTATCATAATACCTGAAAGGAGAAAAAAATGCATCTGGTTCAAATTTCAGAAGCAGCTTCCTTGGCCATTCACAGCATGGCTCTTTTAATCCAGAATAGAGGGGGCTTTCTCACTGTCAAAGACATGGCTCAAGAATGCGAGGCCTCAGAAGCCCATTTAGCTAAAGTAATGCAAAAATTAGCTAAAGCGAGATTGGTGACTGCTACCCGAGGTCCTCAGGGTGGATATACTTTAACAAAAGAGGGAGAAGAGGCTAGTATCTTAACTATTTATGAAGCGGTGGAAGGGGCTATTATGCCTCGTGAGTGTCTGCTTAAAAGCAAGATTTGTCTTTTTTCTACCTGTATTTTTGGGGGAGTAATAGAAAAGGCAGAACGAGAAATAAAAGAATATTTTGCCAGTAAAAAATTGAAAGATTTAGTTAAGTAGAAACTTAAAATCGTAAGGAGGTGCTTTACATGTTCTGTTATCAATGTGAGCAAACTGCGGGAGGAACGGGATGTACTAATTTTGGAGTGTGTGGTAAAGATCCAGAAACTGCAGCTTTGCAAGACCTTCTAATTTACGCTACTCAAGGGATTTCTATGTATGCTAAAAGAGCGCAAGACTTAGGAAGTCGAGACCGGGAAGTTGATGTTTTTGTCCTGGAAGCTCTTTTTACTACTGTTACCAATGTGGATTTTGATCCGAAAAGATTGGAGGGATTAATTCATAAAGCTTATCAAATGAAAGAGAAAGCCAGGAATATGTATCTTGCTGCCTGCGCTCAAGAGGGAATTTCACCGGAAGAGCTTTCTGGACCTGCTGCCTGGGTTCCGGCTTCTAATTTTGGTGAGCTGGTAAAACAAGGGGAAGAAGTAACTCTGGAAAAGGATATAGAGCGATGGGGAGAATCGGTAGCCGGAGCTAAACATTTAATTATTTATGGACTTAAAGGTATGGCAGCCTATGCTGATCATGCGCAAATTTTAGGAGTAGAAGATGAGGAAATATATACTTTTTTCCACCGCACCCTTGATTATTTAGCCAGTGACAATTTCACTCTGGATGAGCTTCTCTCTCGTGCTTTGCAGGTGGGAGAATATAATTTGAAAGTGATGGCTCTTCTGGATGAGGCCCATACTTCTACCTATGGTCATCCTGTACCCACTCCGGTGAGAATAACTCCTGTGATAGGTAAAGCCATTCTGATCTCCGGGCATGACTTGAAGGATTTAGAAGAACTCCTCAAACAAACTGAGGGTAGGGGTATCAATATTTATACTCATGGGGAGATGCTTCCTGCTCATGGTTATCCAGGTCTCAAAAAATATCCTCATTTAGTAGGAAATTATGGTGGTGCCTGGCAGAATCAACAAAAAGAATTCGATGTTTTCCCTGGAGCTATACTGATGACTACCAATTGTATTCAAAAACCCAGGGAAAGCTATAAAGATAGAATTTTTACCAGTGGTTTGGTAGCCTGGCCGGGGGTACATCATATAAGTAATCGGGATTTCAGTCCAGTAATTGAAGCTGCTCTGAGGGAAAGGGGTTTCTCTGAGAGTGAAGAAGAGAAAAACATAATGGTAGGGTTTGCCCGTAATGCAGTTCTTGGAGTAGCAGATAAAGTGATTAAAGGAGTAAAAGAAGGCAATATTCGCCATTTCTTTTTGATTGGAGGATGTGATGGGGCAAAACCAGGGAGAAATTACTACACTCAATTTGCCCAGATGGTCCCTTCAGACTGCCTCATCCTCACCCTGGCCTGTGGTAAATATCGCTTCAATAAATTAGAATTTGGAGAAATTGATGGTATTCCTCGACTCCTTGATGTGGGGCAGTGTAATGATGCTTATTCTGCCATTCAGATTGCCCGAGCTTTAGCTGATGCTTTCCAAACCGATGTTAACTCTCTTCCACTTTCTATGATTATTTCCTGGTATGAGCAAAAGGCAGTCGCTATTTTACTCACTCTTCTTCATCTGGGAATAAAAAATATACGCTTAGGGCCAAGTATGCCTGCTTTTGTAAAAGACCCGGTTTATCAAGTACTCGAAGAACAATTTAATCTTATTCCTATTACCACGCCAGAAGAAGATTTGAGAGCCATATTAGGATAAAAAACACCGGGGGATTTTTCCTTCCCCGGTGTTTTATTATAGGTGGGCACATGGTGCTATGATACCCTCTTTGCAAAGTCTAATCTTTGAGTGTCTCTACTGTCTTTGCTTTCACATTATGCTGAATACTTTAATTGTAAGATGACTAAATTATTCTTTGCACATAACTTTCTAATTTATTTTGGTCTATTAGTCCGATATGGTCTACCTCAATATATCCTTCCCGGTCAATAAAGAAAAGGTGGGGGACGGGGTAAACCCCGTAGCTATCGGCCGCTTCTTCTTGGGAGTCAAGAAGAACAGGATATTCTACTCCGTAAGTGTCTATATAATTTTGCACCTCATCTTGAGGCTCACCTATTGCAATTCCTGCCACTAAAAGTCCGTGAGTATTTTTATATTCTTGATAAATAGCGTTGAGGTAAGGTACTTCCATCCGGCAGTAATAACATCCAGTTGTGAAAAAGCAAAGTACTACTGGTTGCCCTTCTTTTTCACTCAAAGTAAAGAGGTTTCCTTCCATGTCCGGGAGAGTAAAATCTGGTGCTTTCTCGGGGGGAGTCGGTGTTGGTACGCAGCCGTAAAGCAAAAAAGCGCTACTCAGTCCTAAAATTAATAAAATGAACCAATTTTGAGGCTTCAAACTTTTTTTTATCTTATGCAACCGGGACACTCCTCTCTCTTTTCTCTTTTTTGAGGTTCAGGCAAATACCATAATCCTACTTTTTGTTCCTGTGCTTCTTCTTGAGCAGAAATTAAATAACCCAGCATGTTTTCTCCTGCTGTTTTTTCGTCTAATTCTACCAACCCTTCCCTTAGGAGTTCAGCATTAACTATTTTCCACTCATCTCCTTCCGGTATATAAAGATACCCCACCCATACTTCCTCTTCCTCGCTGTAGCCTAAAGCAAAATCAAACTTTAAGTCCTGATTTAAAGTTAGCTCTTTCACTCTTTTTAGCGCTTTTTTATAGATTTCAGCTCGCCCTATTGGAGACTTGATTCCTGCTAACTTTATCGAAACTTCCTTTCCCTCATCGGGGGAGATGACTTCTGCTTTTAGATAGTGGGGGCGTGTACACTTTATTACTCTAACTGATAAAAGCTCTTCCTGAGTATATCCCTTTCCGGGGAAGAAAGAAAGGAAACATAATACTGATATTAAGATAATCCACCATTTCCGCACTTTTTCACCTCCTCTTGAGTATACGACTTCTTAAATTATATAGTTTCAATTATAGTTAACCGCAAAACCATTGCAATATTCTTTTCTACAGTAATACATTCTTTCTGAACTGTCATTGGGGCTCGTCTTTTCGTCTATGTGGTAATTTCCTGAACGGTTTATCGCAAGTCGGGAGAGACACTTTTTATCTCTCAACACCACGATATTTTTTCAGCGTTATTATTCAGCCTTTCTATATTGTCCTTTTCGAGGAGTTATAGGGGAGGTTTTCCTATTGTTCTTTTTTTGTCATGCCCGAAATCTTTAATCGGAAATCTACCGAGGGGTATTTTATCCTCTCATTAGTTTTTGTTCTTCTGCGTTTTCAGTTTCTTTCTTTTTTGCTTACGCCGTAGGCTGTCTGTTTTTTTCTCTCAGTAGTTCTTGTTTTTTTCATTCTGCCTTTCTCACTTTTGTTTAGTGCTGCAGGTAGTTCTGTTTTTTTCACTCTTCCGGGAGTCAGCCATATGGGATTTTACTCCCTTATAGTTCTCTTCTACGCTGTGGGCTGCTTTTTCTAAACTTTTATTATGTAGAGGAGTTATGATTTCCCTTCTAAAAAACCATTTTCTTCTTTTTCTATTGTTACCTCTACTATTTCTCCCTCTTCGGGGTTTCCTCTAAATCTAACTGGTATATAATTTTCAGAATACCCTGAGCCCATCCCATCCTGTACTGATTCTACTAAGACTTTCAGCTTTTCACCCAGGAAAAGGCGGTGATAATTTTTTTGAGTTTCCCTGGCCACTTCCCGGAGAATTTTTTCTCGGTTTTTTTTCTCTTTTTTGGGGATTCCCTTTTCTTTTTCCCAGAGGAAAGCTGGCGTTCCCGGGCGAGGAGAAAACACAAAAATGTGAGTTCGAGAAAAGCCTACTTCTTGAGAAAAGCTGATGGTGTTTTCAAAATCCTCTTTTTCTTCTCCGGGAAATCCCACTATGATATCAGTGGAAATGGCGACTGCAGGACAGTAGCTGCGCAGCAGAGAAACAAGATCTCGATAATAAGCAGTGTCGTAGCCTCTCCTCATGCTTTTCAAAACTCGGTCGCTACCACTCTGCAGAGGAAGGTGAAAATGAGGACAAACTCTATCTTGCAGCGAAAAGTAACGCTTAATGAATTCTTCATCCAGCAGGAATGGCTCAAAAGAGCTCAACCGAAAACGCACCAGAGTGGTATTGTCCACCAACTCTTCTAAAAGGTTGATGAGCTCCTTTTCTCCTCTATTTTTTCCGTAATAGCCTAAATTCACTCCACAAAGGACTATTTCTCTTATTCCTCTTCTCTCAAGTGCTTGAGCTTGCCTTATAATTTTTTCTTTTTTCTCGCTTTTTATATTGCCTCGAAGGTGGGGAATTAAGCAATAGCTGCAGAAATGATCGCAACCATCTTCTATCTTGAGCCAGACACGAGCTCGAGAGGGGAGGGGGTATTCAGCAAGAGTAAACTTTTTCCCCCACCATTTTCCCACTAAATTTAAAATTTCTTTTTCTTTGGGAAAATCGGGTAACAAAAAAACCGGCTCCTCAAATGGATTTTTCTCCTCCTGAGAGATCAGGCGGGCATAACAGCCGGTCAATATTACTCGAGGGGCAAGGTTATTTCGCAAGACTCTGTTTACCAGTTGTCGAGTTTTGTTTTCTGCTTCTCTGGTCACTGCACAACTGTTCACTATATACAGGTCAGCTTTCTCTCCAAAATTTACCACTTCTATTCCTTCCTGGAAAAAAGTGGTGGTTAATATATCGCTTTCCACCTGATTTACTTTACATCCTAAAGTCTTTATCGCTACTTTCATGTGTCCTCCAGAAAAGAAGTTACTACTGAGGCAGAAAAAAGGCTGGCTGTTTCACTCCGCAAAATTTTTTTACTTAACTTTATACGTTTCCCCTGGGCTTTTTTTAAAATTTCTTCTCTTTCTTCTCTGGTCAAGTCACCTTCTGGTCCTATCACTATTTGAAAACTCCTCTCTTTTCTCTCCTGGAGAAAAGACCAGAGAGCTTCATTTCCTTCCGGGTCGGCTAAAATCACTGTTCCAGGAGAATTACTAAGGGAAAATATAAAATCTTCCCATTGCTCTAAAAATATCAAATCAGGGAAAATTGTTCTCCCTGATTGTTTGCAGGCACTCAGAACGATTTTCTCCCATCTTTCCATTTTTTCTGGAGGGATAGTGCTTTTAAGTGAACGATGGGAGGAGAAAAAACCTATCTGTGATACTCCTATCTCGGTCAATTTTTCTACTACCCAGTCCATCCGGGAGGGACTTTTCAAAACGGCTTGCCACACCACAAGATCAAAACTCCGCTTTTCTTCCCCTACTTTTTCTTCCACTCTTATCTGGGCTCTCCCTCTTTTTTCTCCCTCATAAATTCCCCGAAATAAGTTTCCTTTTCCATCGGACAGGAAGACAGAAGAACCAGGTTTTATTCTTTCTACTAAGAGATGATGGCTCTCCTCTGGAGAGAGTAAAATTACTTCATTGGTTACCAAAGGAGAGTAAAAGAGGAAACGACTCATTATTACTCAGGGCGATTAAAAGCCTCCTTTAAGCGCTCAAATACTCCGCTTTGTTTGCGATTGTCACCGTTTCCTTCGAGGCTGTTTTCTACTCGCTCCAGTTCCATAAGCTTTTCCAGAGCCTGTCGGTGCTCCAGAGTTAACCGACGAGGCATACGGAGTTTGACTCTGATTATTTGATCTCCCCGGCTACCAATCCGGGGGTCAGGTAATCCCTTACCTCGCAGACGCAATGAAGCTCCGCTTTCAGTTCCAGCAGGAATACGGATCTTTTCTGTGCCTCGCAAGGTGGGTATTTCTACTTCATCGCCCAGAACCAATTGAGGATAACTCAGCTCCAGATCATAATAGAGGTCTGAGCCTTTTCTCTCCAGAACTGGATGAGGTTTGACCTTAATGTGAACATATAAGTCACCCGGTGGTCCTCCATTTTCTCCCGCTTCTCCCTCTCCAGCCACACGTAAGCGGTAACCGCTATCCACTCCAGCGGGGATCTTGATTTTAATTTTTCTCTCCTTTTTGAGCTTACCGCTTCCTCGACAAGACGAACAAAGGTCTTCTGCTATCCATCCCCGACCCTGACAATAAGAGCAAGGTCGAGAGGTAACCACCGAACCGAACAAGGAAGTTTGGGTATGACGAACTTCTCCTTTTCCCTGGCAATGAGGACAGGCAACTTTTTTCTTTCCTCCTATTCCCTGGCAATCGGAACAAATCTCTGTCCGGGAGAAAGAAATCTCCTTTTCCACTCCTCGAGCTGCTTCTTCAAATTCTAAGGTAATTTCTATTTTTATGTCCTGCCCTTTCGTTGCTTTGGGGCGGCGCTCTCTACGATACTGAGTTCCTCCACCAAAGAAGAAGTCAAAAATATCGCCAAAGTTAGAAAAATCAGCAAAGGGGTCAAAATCTGCTCCAAATCCCCCATAGTTTCCCTGATTAGCTCCTTCAAAAGCAGAGTGGCCAAAACGATCGTAAGTAGCTCTCTTTTGCTCATCAGATAACACCTGATAAGCTTCGTTAATCTCTTTAAATTTTTCTGCCGCGTTGCTATCTCCTTGATTGACATCAGGGTGATATTGACGAGCCAGGCGACGGTAGGCTCTTTTTATATCTTCTGAGGTAGCGTTTCTGCTTACTCCCAAGACTTCGTAATAATCTCGTTTCATAGCTTTTCACCTTTTTTAAATTCGCTCCCTATTATACTACAAATCATAGTTAACCACAAAGAACGCTGTAATGTTCCCTTCTATGGAAAATTTTTTCAAGGAGAGAGCTATGAGGGTTCCCGCTGTAGTACGGGAATATATTTTCCCGGCGCAATTATTTTAGTTTTTTCTCATTTTTTTGTTTTTTTATTTTAATCTCACGCTGTAAGTTGTTTTGCGCTATAATTTGGTAGTTTTTCTTAACATAATTTCAAACCTATTGTATAATTCAATAAATGAAGATTTTAGCCGTAAGCGATCGGATAGACCCCCGAGTTTATAGTGATTTTTGCCAGGAAAGGTTTAAAGACGTAGAGTGCGTCATTTCCTGCGGAGACCTTCCTGAGCACTATCTTGACTTCATAGTTACCAATCTCAACGTTCCCCTCTTTTTTGTCCATGGAAATCACGACCCCTCGGGGGGAAAGAGGATATTGGCCGGAGGGACAAATTTAGATGAAAAAGTGATTACTTACCAGGGAATAATTATCGCTGGGTTAGAGGGCTCCTACTGGTACAATGGAGGCATCCATCAATACACCGAAAGAGAGATGTATTTTAAATACCTGCGGTTACTTCCCTCACTCCGGTGGTGTAAAATCCGCTATGGAAGGTTTTTAGATATTCTGGTAACCCATGCTCCTCCCCAGGGGGTTCATGAGGGAAGCGATCTCGCTCATCGGGGTTTTTCCACCTTTACCCATATCATCAAAAAATATCAACCCCGTTACCACCTCCATGGCCACGTTCACATCTATGACCACAATCAAAGTCGAGAAGACCAGCTTTTTAATACCCGGGTTGTCAACTGCTACAACTATTACATAATCGAGATAGATCCTTCTGAACTTTCCCCTAAGACCAGAGTAGCACTCTGAAGCTAAAAGCCAGTATTTGTCTCCAGAATTGTGGCATTTTTAATCATGGCCAGAGAGACCTCGTCATCTGGTTTAGTGGTGTATATTTTGCAGAACACATAAATCATGTGAAGGTTAAGGTCTCGTGAATATAATATACCGGTATTCACAGATTGGAGAGGAATGGAAGTTGTTTTTCATACTTTGGTGCTTCAGAATCTATCATCAAAATCTTTCTCCCTTTGCTCTGGACCAAGAAATTACTGCGAAGGGGGGAAAAAGGGGAGAAATCGCTATAAAAGCCTATGACAAGTCAGTTACCAGTTGCTTTCGAGCCTCGAGAGCTTAACTAAAGGCTTTTTCTGAATGAGGTTCTGGTTATAAACAATGCTGAAACTGAACAGAGAGAGATTTAAAAGCTAATAACAGAGGAAAATAAAAATATCCTAAAAAGGAATGTGACGCTCCTCAGTGGACTTTGTTTTTATATTTTCTGCCTTTTGTTTTTGTCCTTTTTTCAGGGGTTTATAGGGGTCTACCCCTACGATCGGGGTTATAAAGGGGAAAGTTCAAGACCTATAAAGATAAACATGTATCTTGAGTATAAGAAGGAATTATGTTCTGTAGAAGGCATGATTTTTCAAATAGCCTTAACGATTCATTGACAGAGAAAAGCATAAAATATAAAATAGTAGCAAGTAAATCAGGATTTTGGGCATGCGCCCGTAGCTCAATCGGATAGAGCGACGGCCTCCGGAGCCGTAGGCTGGAGGTTCAAATCCTCTCGGGCGCGCCAGCCTTCACAGAGCTATTTTCGCCTTCTCTACTCTCTCTAAAAACCCCTGAGTCCAGTGACTATAAAATCGACTCCCAGAAAGAGGCGATTTCTGTGGGGCAAGTAGTAAAACTTCCGCAACTCAAAAGCTGGAAAAACCTTTTAGAGCTGTTCCTGTTTGAAAAGAAGGCTGAAGGTAAAGCTCCGAGAACTATCCACAATTATAAGTTTCATGTCTCAAGCTTTTTTAAACGCTTTGCGCTTAGAAAAAGAGCTTAGAGCTTCCATCCTCAAGTATTT
>FZPS01000181.1_pt59 | contig 10252 bp, 7 predicted proteins | sample 1817821 | NCBI WGS metagenome assembly FZPS01 (sample SAMEA104158645, study PRJEB21678) | metagenome | place: Germany | collected 2015-04-21 | reverse complement strand
ACCATGTACCAACTTGATTGGTAGGAACATGATATGTAGCAATCAAATTGTTACCTCTATACACTCTTACAGTTGCTGTAGATATAGATAATTCAGATAAATTCGTTCTGCTTCTATTGGTAAAATCATGAACAGAGTAACGATAATTACCTTTACCATCGACCTCTACAGTTAATGTGACGGTTTCTGGTCCATAGGATGTAGTATCATCCACATCTAATCCAGCAATCACTTTTCCACCATAATAAAATGTTTTGTTACTATAATATACATGGAAATTATAATTTTCAGTAACACCATACAGATGGGAGTCTAGGTCACTTGGAATACTGCCCCAGGTTAAAACAATTCTATACTCATTACCTGACAAAATAGATGATAATACTGCATCTTGATTTTTATTTTGACCTGGTAATGTGGTTACAATATTAATATAACCTGTTATATATCCGTCCTTGGACATTTCTGCAGTATAATATCCTCTATCTAAGGTGACTTCATATTTACCAGATGAATTCGTTACAACTGTTTCTCCAATATAATCACCATACTTTTTATTCCATCCTTGTCGAAATTTTATCGTAACATCCGAAAGAGGATTACCTGTAAGGGCATCCCTTACAGCTCCATAAGCCTTATTATCCAAGATTGAATTCAGGAAATTTTCTTTTACTAATACCTTTTCCATGTAAATGACTTCATTTTCCTTTACCTCAACATCGTATACCACTAAAGGAAGATAACCACTTTTATAGAATTCAATATGGTAGGTTCCAGGGCTTAATTCTAAATCAAACTCTCCATTAGCATTTGTATTGGCAACATTTGAATAATGCTTGGTCAATACATCTGTTGTTGAATATTGATAAGCGGAGACCATTACATCATCAATTGGATCTGAACTAAATAATGCATCGATTTCCACAACACCTAAGATTATTCCTGTTGGATCTAAACTACCATGATTTTGTCCTTTCGTCACCAAGGCTTTTTTAACTGCCTCTCCAGCATTGACTGTATCATAGTTATAGGTTCCAGTACTCTCAGTCAAACCAACAGTATTCGCAGTACTTAGTATAATATTCTTAACCTGTATTCCTGTTAATGCAGGATTAATAGAATATAACAAACCAACAGTACCTGCAACATGTGGTGATGCCATTGAGGTTCCACTAAGATTATCATATTTATTTCCAATTACTGAACTATAGATATTATCACCTGGTGCAGCAATATCTACTCGTGTACCAATATTACTGTAACTTGATACAGAATTTTTGCCCAATCCATATGCTCCGACTACAATTATTCTGCTTCTAACTTCTGATATATTATTAAGGAAACTGTTATATTCCGCCAATGCACCTCCACTAATCCCTGTCTCCCCAGACTTTGCATCTCTATACCCATAAGTTTGTTTGCTATCTTGTATGTATTGTAAATTATTCACATTTCCTGCTGCTGCAACAATCACATAATCATAACCACGATTTACTAACTTTCTTAAAAAAGAACCCAATATTTTAGCATTTGATTGAACATAATTTATGGCTGCTGCATTATTTCTAGATGCTGCAAAACATTCTAGACGCCCAGACGATGCTCCCATTCAATTTGACACTTATTTCATTTATCGCTTAATTCATATATCTCTTTTCTTTTATCGCTTTTTATTGAAAAATGTTATAATTCACTTTTTTTATACTCATAGCTCCTAGGGTGTTACTCTGATTAATACCAAGTCCCACCTTATAACTCATAAGGTGTTACTTGATATACATAATAATTGAGCCAATTGGTATACAAGGCATTAGCATGAGCTCTCCATAGAAGATTAGGGCGACTATCCGATTCATTTGAAGGGTAGTAATTAACTGGAAGCTGTATATCTAGACCTTTTTTTAAATCCCGTTTGTATTCTTGATCCAATGATATCCTATCATATTCAGGATGTCCCATAACAAAAATCTGCTTCCCTTCCTGAGCAATTGCAATTAAGACTCCTGCCTCATCTGATTCAGCCAGAATATCTAGTCCATCAACCTTTAGGATATCCTCCTTTAGAACGGTTGTGTGCCTTGAATGAGGAGCGTAAAAAACATCATCAAAGCCTCGAACTAGGGGTGTTCTTCTTTTTAAAACCCTATGTTCAAATATACCAAACATTTTTTTATCAAGTGGCACTTTTTGAATACCAAAATGATGATACAATCCTGCCTGGGCTCCCCAACAGATATGCAAAGTAGAGGTCACATGGGTCTTTGACCATTCCATTATAGTCACAAGCTCATCCCAATAATCAACATCCTCAAATTCCATTAACTCAACTGGCGCTCCAGTTATTATAAGACCATCAAATTTACGGTTCATTACATCTTTACATGTTAGATAAAATTGATCCAGATGACTGGTGGGCGTATGTCGTCCTACATAAGTACCTGTAGTTAAAAATGTTATATCCACCTGTAGTGGTGTATTGGATAGACTCCTTAATAGCTGAACCTCTGTATCCTCCTTAAGGGGCATTAGATTCAATATTGCTATCTTGAGTGGACGAATATCCTGTTGCAATGCCCTTGTTTCGTCCATAATAAATATGTTTTCATCCTCTAATATCTTCTTTGCAGGTAAATCACTCTGAACTCTTATTGGCATAATACATCACCTTTTATCTGTCAAATTAAACATAACTTAGGATAATAATAGAAGTATTATATAGAAAAATCAATCTATTGTATCAGCAAATGTATCTGTATAAAATGACAGCCCTTTCTAACTTATAATATCTTTTGCTTATTAATAACTAATTCAAACTCCAAATTAAGCTTAGCTGCAGCTCTTTTACAAAGTAGCATACGATTCAGAAAAATCTCAAAATAATCCATCACTGGACTTATGCTTGTATCTATAGTTAATGAAAGCCGAAATACTGTATTATTATTAGCAATTTCTATCTGGGACTTTTCAACCGCATAGTTAACCCTATCATGAATATCAAAGCTAGGAAGATCCTGGTTACGTACCCGACTTCTTCTAACATCGGTTTTATCAGCTAGTATAAGTGCGGCTGCTATTGCGCTAACTGGTACGGCTGTCTCCTCATCATGATTACCTATAGCGGCAATTATATTTGCATTATCCTCTGGTGATGCACCAAGCTGATCTAATATACGAAAGGCCATAACAGCACCACTTTGCGCATGATCTTTACGATTGACAATGTTTCCAATATCATGAAGATAGCCAGCAATCTGAGCCAGCTCTATCTCTCTTTCTGAATAAGAGAGTGTCTCAAGGATATATCTTGCCACATCAGCCACCTTACTAACATGGGCAAGGCTGTGTTCAGTATATCCAAGTGCGGAAAGTGTCTGATCAGCTTGTCTTATATATGTTTTTATAGCCTCATTTTCTTTAACTTGCTTAAAAGTAATCATTATTCTCCCTCTTTCATAAACTAATCCTGCCTAAGTAATTTATGAACCTCTTCTTCTGATAATACCCTTACACCTAACTGCTGTGCCTTTGTAAGCTTACTACCAGCCTTCTCACCAGCAATTAGGTAGTCAGTCTTCTTTGACACGCTAGAAGATATCTTGCCTCCATGCTTCTTCACAAGCTCTTCCATCTCTGCCCTTGCCATAGTGGGTAAGGTTCCTGTAATAACAAAGGTAAGTCCTGATATACTTGAGTTCATATCTATAGGTTCATCTGCAGACTCAAAATTAACCCCAGCCTGTTCAAGTCTTGATAAGGTTTCAAGATTGTCATTGTTTGAAAAAAATTCTATAATGGCCCTAGAGCTTATATCACCCATATCCTTTACGGTAAGCAAATCCTCATAAGTAGCAGTCTTTAACTTATGAATAGATTTAAAATGATTCATAAGTTCTGACGCCGCCTGACGGCCAATACCTCGAATTCCAAATCCTGTTATCAAGCGATCTATATCATTACCCTTGCTCTCCTCAATCGCTCTTAAAAGCTTATCTGTATTCTTTTCCTTGCCTATCAGTCCCTTTTCAATCATCTCATCTCGATATTTTTCAAGATAAAATATATCAGCAATATCTTTTACATAGCCCTCTCTAATTAAGGCCTCTACGTAAGCCTCACCAAATCCTTTAATATCCATGGCATTTCTACCAACAAAATTCAGGATATGTTGAGTAAGCTGGGCGGGACAATTTAGGTTGTTACACTTTATATCTGCAGTATTATAATCCCTAGAAGCAGGAGCATTGCAGGACGGACATGATAAGGGAATCTTGTATGGCTCAGTATCCTTAGGACGCTTTTCCTTGTTTACATACAGAACCTCAGGTATGATTTCCCCTGCCTTCCTAACTACTATGGTATCCCCAATTCTTACATCTAGTTCATCTATTCTGTCCTGATTATGAAGAGTAGCTCTCTCCACATTAGTACCACATAAGTGTACAGGATCAAAAACGGCCGTTGGGGTAATCCTACCTGTCCTTCCGACTGAAAGCCTTATCTCTCTTACTACAGTCTCCTTTTCCTCTGGAGGGTATTTGTAGGCTACTGCCCATCTAGGCACCCTAGAAGTTGCACCAAAATGTTCCCTAGCATCCAAATCATCAACCTTGATTACTGCCCCATCTATCTCATAGTTAATGTTTCCTCTAGTTTCAGCAATTTCATTTACGGCCTCCCATACCTCATCAGCAGTCCGACATAATCTAAAATCCTCAACCTTAAAACCCTGGTCTCTTAGCCATTCTAAGCTTTCTGAGTGTTTTGTAAACTTAATTCCCCTAGTGTCCTGTACATTAAATACAAACAAAGATAGCTTTCGCTCCTTAACCACCTGTGAATCTAACTGCCTAAGAGTCCCAGCAGCACAATTTCTTGGGTTAGCAAACAACTTCTTTCCCTCTGCTTCAAGTCTATCATTTACGGCATTGAAGTCATCGGTTTTCATATAGACTTCTCCCCTAACCTCAAGGTATGGAACTTGGCCTTTTATCCTGTCTACAACATCATCAATTACTCTAATATTCTCTGTTACATCCTCACCATAATTAATGCCGTCTCCTCTAGTGACTCCCTTGTCTAGCCTGCCATCCTGATATCTTAGAGACACAGACAGGCCATCTATCTTTCTTTCGACAACAAATACTGTATCTGGCTTATCCCTAAGGATCTTATCAACAAAGCTATATACATCTTCCTTTGAAAAGACGTCCTGTAGGCTCAGCATAGGTACATTGTGTTTCACAAGTATACCTGCTTCCCTTTTGGCAGTCCCTCCTACACTTTGAGTTGGTGAATCTGTACTATCTATTTCAGGATGTTCCTCTTCTAATTTCATAAGCTTTAACAATAGCATATCATATTCATAATCTGAAATTTCAGGATTATCCTGGTTATAATACCGGTCATTATGGTATTTTATTAATTCTCTTAAGTCCTCAATCTCTTGCCTAATATCCATCAACTTACCTCCTGTTATTCATTGTTCTCAAGCAATCGATTTAATTCTTCCATTTCCTTATATGTTATATTTCTCCAATTCCCAGTCTTAAGTCTTCCTAGAGTAATATTCATGATACGAAGGCGTACAAGCTTTACAACCCTATATCCCAGATGCTCACACATTCGCCTTATCTGTCTATTTAAACCTTGAGTAAGAATTATTTTAAAGGTATTCTTATTAACTACGGTCACCTTACATGGTTTAGTAATAGTGTCAAGTATAGGAACTCCCGTAGACATAGCTGTAATAAACTCCTTGCTTATCTCCTTATTTACCGTAACCAAATATTCCTTTTCATGACCGTACCTTTCCCTAAGAATACTGTTGACTATATCCCCATCATTGGTTAGAAGTATTAGCCCCTCAGAATCCTTATCAAGCCTCCCTATAGGAAATATCCTAATAGGGTAATTAACAAAATCCACTATATTATCAGGCTCCCGTCTATCTGTAGTGCAGACAATACCTACAGGCTTATTAAGGGCTATTAATACCCTTTTCTCCTTGTTTTCAACGGGCTTTCCGAAAAAGCTTACCTTGCTACCAGGCATTACTTTAGCTCCAATGACTGCAGTAACACCATCTATCTTAACATTACCTTCATTAATATGTCTATCCGCTTCTCTCCTAGAACATACTCCTGCTTCACTTAAAAATTTATTAATTCTTATTCCTTCCATACAATACCTTCTCTTTCAATTCTGACCATTATTATAGACTGTAATTATATATTATTTTACTACTTTAGTCCACTAAAAAGAGTGTCGACAATTAAGCCTTGCCCAATTACATGAAAAAAACACTGCTGTAATGAAACATTCATAACGGCAGTGTTATTAATATCCTGTTGTTGGTTATTCTATACCTTGCCCTAAGCAAATTAACTTATTGGGCTTGTTGGGCTTGACTTTCATTGTTCTTAGCAAGCTCGTCTAGGCCATTCCAGTACACCATAAGGTCTTCATCCATAGCCTTTGCTTCCTCACTTTTTGTATTAGTGTTTTTTATTAACTCTAGTACATCAGCATCATTATCTCTTGCAGTAAAATATTCTTCTACTTCAGGTTTCATATCACTAACAATCTTAAAATTTCCATCATCATCAGTTATAACATAGAACTTTGATAAACCGGGAGCTAGAGTATTAATACTTGAAAACTTAATTTCATGGTATGCATACACTATATATGAGCCCTCTTCTGGACCTTTTTTAGAATAGGTATCAATGTTCTTATATTCTTCTATATATTGGACCATGCTCTGCCATTGCTCTCTAGACTCTACTTTACTAGGGTTATAATAAAGGGTTTTTAACTTATCTATATCAGCTGCTGTCTTAGCCACATAGAATTCCTCGATAAATTCATCCATTCCCACCATCTCTTCCAAAGGATATACCGGGATTGGTGTTGGTGTTGGAATCGGCGTTGGTGTAGATTCCACTGTTTGTGCCATAGTTACAGTGTTCCCACCCTCTGAGGCATGAGCCATTGCCGTCATAGTAGACCTATTATTATCATTAGTATCAGCTACATTACCTGTATTATCATTTTCTTGGCTAGCAACTATTCCATCATCGGCTTTAATATCCTGTGCCCTAGGCTTGCTTTGGCTTATGGATAAAGTCAGTAATCCTATACCCATAGTGCACAAAGTTGTCAACAATATTACTTTTTTATATTTTAATTTCATAGTGAAACTATGCTCCTTTTCATAACTTATACTTGGTGTATTATAAGAGTATTTTAACAAACTCCGATATATAAGTCAAGACTGAAATTAACTTTTATGTAACACATTTAACAAATTTGTAACATTTAGCTTCCATTCCCATCTTTACAATAATAAATGATTAGTTTATAATGTTCACGATAAGCAGATTAGTCCAAGGTAATCACTTCAATCTACAATGACAGTCTTTTTTGTCATTGTAGATTGAAGTGATTGGCTTGGATAAGTGCAACGTGAGCGAAAGGACGGAGTCCTTGAGCTTCTAATCTGCGCAGATCTTCCAAGGTAATCACTTTGATCTACAGTGACAGTCTTTTTTGTCATTGTAGATTGAAGTGATTGGCTTGGATAAGTGCAACGTGAGCGAAAGGACGGAGTCCTTGAGCTTCTAATCTGCGCATCTGCACCTGTAGCTCAGTGGATAGAGCGTTCGCCTCCGGAGCGAAAGGCCGCTGGTTCAAATCCAGTCAGGTGCATATTTTTTTACAAAAAGTTTTACATATATAAATGTAGAGACTTTTGCAATTATCAACCTTTCTAAAACACTTCATAAAAAGAAGATATGCTTCTATCTAATTATTTAGAAAGAGCATATCTTCATCATATAAAACCTTTCAATATACTTTTATTCGAATACCATTATTAATTATCTATTAATCCCGCTAGCAAATAAATCAGGGGAGCATTCCAGTACACAGTTATCTCATTACAGGAATAGCTTTGCGCATTATCTACATAACATTTCGCAGCAGGCTTTCCAGCTAGAACATTCTGAGCATAGGGGTCCTCTAGATTGGAATTTGCCCCACCAACTAACATTCCAGTCATTGTAGTCCCAAGAGCCTGGGATGGTCTATGATGTGTATTGTTTGGCCTTAGGCTACCATATCCAGTTACAAAACTGTAAGAAGTAGAGTTAGCTCCAAGTAGGTAGTCGAGCTGTTTTTTTGCTAACTGAATATAGTCAACATCCTCATTAATAAGTTTATTTGCCATCAACATTACCATTCCGTTATTGGCCAAAGTCATATTACTTCCCCATGGATATTCATCTCCCATTGAAGAGAAATAACCATCTTCTTCTATATTCTTTTCTATAGAAACAAGGTGCGAACTAAACCTATCCATAAGTTTCATTCTAATATCATCATTTTGCTTGTCAGCAGTTAAATAAGCATAATAACCATATAAATTCACCGCCTGCCAGCCCAATCCATTTTCAAAAGAGTTAAAATCAATGTTGGCAAGTTTATTTTCATAAGTGGAACTGCCAGTAGTCTTATATAACTCACTCAATGCCCAGAAGTATTCATCAGTATCCACAGTATCAGGATATTCCCCTGTTAATACATCACTGGGATTACGATAGCCATCCTGATTATCATTGGCCTCCATAAATTCTAATGCACTCTTTGAGGAATCAAGACATTCTTTAGCAAAGTCAGGATCAAAAGACTTATATATTCTAGCTGCCATAGCCATAACTGCAGCAAAGTCTCCCGTTGCACAATTAGAAACTGGCATAACATACAAATCATCTGTTACCGTCTCTGGCATTACCGTCCCTTCAAAACTCAAACCAGTGACCTTATGATAAACTCCTCCAGACTCCTTATCTTGCATCTTTAACATCCACTCTAACTCATATCTAGCCTCATCCAATATATCTGGTATGCCGTTACCGCTTTCAGGAATGCCAGAATTATCGCCAAATACATGACTATAGTCTTCATATGCAAGCAGTATATCCGCTACCGCTTTTGCTCCAGGTACAACATAACGTCCATAATCTCCAGCATCATGCCAGCCACCTGTAACATCCAGTTTTTCAGTTGTTCCGTATATAGTTGCTTCCTGTGTATGGCAGGCAGAATGTGCAAAGTCCCCTGCATGTGCTGATCCTAGATCACTTCCGCAACGTTGTAGATATAACATTTTCACAACATCGACAAAAATATCATCATATACATTCTCAGCAATTACAAACTCATATGATTCACCACTATTTGCTGCCTGTATTTTATAAATACCTTCATCCTTTACACTAGAGAAATCCCCATAAGCCACAGTCTCACCAGCTGATATAGTTTGTAGAGAACCTACTAAATCACCAGTGTAAACAATTTCTCCTGTCTCGACATCTACTAGATCAAACTTACTGTCCAAGCTACTGTCACGGAAAATAGCTATCTTCAAATCATTGGTTTTGTATCCCACCTGATTAATATTTATTAATGGCCCCATATCTCCATCTTCAATATCTTCTGCATTGGAAGAATCTATTAAAAACATTTCGACATTATCTATAGTTACAGTATGGGCAGGAAGCTTCCCATATGGCTCATGATAGCCCAAGTTAAAGCAAAGTCTTGGTGCCGGGTCAGATTCCTCTTCCATCGTAAAAGTATATGTAAAATGTTTCATATCCTTTGTTAAGTCTACTTCCTGATCCGAAACATATGCATGATAATCCCCTCCATTAAGCTGGATTCGCCACTCCATATTCCTATCTACCGAAGAACTAATATCAAAGGATATCTCATATACAGCATTCTTTAGTAGTTCAAAACCATCACAGTGGACTTGAACCGCATGACCAACACTTCCTGTATTCTCAATCATTACTTCTAGTTGTCCCTCTGAATTAATAGAAATCGTGCCTGCTCCACCAGATTCCGTATAGGTTCCCCACATGGAATTTTCTTGTTCGAAATATCCTCCTGGTATCAGATTCCCACTTTCCTCTTCAGTATCGATGGCTTTGTCAACAGATGGAGCTATTGTAGGCGTAGGTGTAGGTATGGGTTTTTTCATAAACTCCTCTTCCTCCACTTCTGGATGGTCGCCTACTGTATCCTTATTCTTTTTTGTACAGGCATTAACAGAAAATATAACTAAAGCAATTAATAAAATGGATAAAAACCTTCTCATAAAATAATCCTCCCCTTGAATAATTAATTGTCTAATCAATTATGCGTTTTGAATGCACTTCCCTCTTATGTATTATAAGCAATATGGAAT
>FZPS01000022.1_pt123 | contig 10252 bp, 10 predicted proteins | sample 1817821 | NCBI WGS metagenome assembly FZPS01 (sample SAMEA104158645, study PRJEB21678) | metagenome | place: Germany | collected 2015-04-21 | reverse complement strand
AACATGGATCCATTTTCGCGCAGTATTTTTGTCAACATGCGTGTGTCGATACCGTAAATTCCCGGTATATTTTCTTCTTTCATCCAATCACTCAAACTTCTTTTCGCATTCCAATGAGAATATTCATGCGAATAATCTTGCACGATGACCCCCCTTGCATGAATACGATCGGATTCAAAAAAATCGGAAATTCCGTTGGTCTTGCTGTTCGCGGGGACGCCGTAATTTCCGATTATTGGATAAGTGAAGGTAAGAATTTGCCCTTCGCATGATGGATCTGTCAAACTCTCGGGATAACCAACCATTGCGGTATTGAAAACTACTTCTCCCGATGTTGCCTTTTCTGCACCAAACGACTTTCCCTGAAAAATCATTCCATTTTCAAGGATTAATCGCACGGGTTTGCCTTGATACATAGTGCGTATTTTTATTTTTAAATTGATTATTGTCTGATATTAGGGTACAAAGGTAGAAAAAAAAATTCTAAAAAAGTAATTCCCGGATTATAATGAAAATCGCTTACCTTCACGCAAAAACGCTTCGTACTTTTTCTTGTTAAAAACATAATAATAGGCTCCGCGTTTAGAAGAAGACATATCTTTTTCTTCCTGTTTATCCAGAATATTCATGGAGAGGATCTTTTTTCGAAAATTCCGTTTATCGATAGGCATCTGGTAAATAGCTTCATAAAGATCTTGTAAAGCCGGCAATGTGAATTTTTTATTAAAAAAATGAAAAATAATGGGTTGCATGGAAACTTTGTATCTAAGCAAAGTCAATGCATCGTCTACCATTTGATTATGATCGAAAACGAGCGAAGGGAGTTCGCGTATATTTACCCACCGCGCATCATATTTTGCCGCCAAACTCGTATCGAATCCTTCCAATCGCACCAATGCATAGAAAGCCACCGAAATCACCCGACCACCCGTATCGCGATTTACTTCCCCATATGCCTTCACCTGTTCCATATATATCCCTTTTTGTTGAGTATATCGATAAAGAACTCTCTCTGCCGCTTCGTGTAAACTTTCATTTTCTTCCACAAACCCTCCCATCAAAGACCACTCTCCTTTAAGTGGCTCCACAGGGCGACGCGTGAGCAAAATATGGAGTTCTTTATCTTTAAAACCAAAGATAATACAATCTACTGCAACCAAAAAAGTGGCATTTTCCAAATAAAAGTTTGTATTCATCATAGGTATAGGTATAGGTAATATCAAATTGAAAAAAGAGGAGTTAAAAATTCATGCAAATTTTTCAACCCCTCTCATAATTGGGCTAAGAATTATAATTTACGTGCGCCATCGCTAATAACAACATCATAAACTTTTGGCTCGTAGCCATACTTAGTTTTGAATTGTGCTTTGGCGTCCTCAATAAATTTATCATGTAATTCGTCTTTTACCAGATTAATGGTACATCCTCCGAAACCACCTCCCATCACACGCGAACCCGTTACTCCACATTTTTTGGCAATATCGTTAAGAAAATCGAGCTCTTCGCAACTAACTTCGTACAACTTACTCATCCCTTCGTGAGTTTCGTACATTTTCTTGCCAACCGTTTCATAGTCACCTTTTTTAAGTGCTTCCGAAACTTCCAGCACACGTTGTGTTTCTTCAATTACATACTTGGCACGTTTATAATCTTCTTCCGAAATGTCATTTTTGACTTCATTCAGCATATCCATATTGGCGTCGCGAAGAAATTCCACCTCGGGATGATTTTTACGAATGGCAGCAACAACCCGTTCACACGACTCGCGGCGTTTGTTGTACGCCGATGATGCCAATTCGTGCTTTACTTGGGTATCCAACAAGACAAGCCTATAGCCTTGAGGATCAAAGGGAAAATATTCGTACTCCATTGTTTTGCAATCCAATCGCACGAGATGTCCTTTTTTTCCAAAAAGCGAAATAAACTGATCCATAATGCCACATTTCACACCCACATAATTATGTTCTGTCGCTTGTCCAATCTTAGCCAATTCAAATTTATCGATCCCAAGATTCAACATATCGTTTAATGCATAAGCATAGGTGCACTCCAATGCTGCCGAAGAAGACATTCCCGCTCCAAGAGGAACATTACCTGAAAAAACGGTATCGAAACCTTCGATTTTTCCGCCGCGTTTAATGATTTCTCGACAAACGCCAAAAATATATTTTGCCCATCCTTCTTTAGGAATATCCTCCTCATTGAAGCCAAATTCGGAATATTCGTCGAGATCGAGAGCATATGCTCTTACTTTGTTTGTCCCGTTTAAACGAATGGCTGCCGTTATTCCTTTATCTACTGCACCCGGAAAAACAAAACTACCATTATAATCGGTATGCTCACCGATAAGGTTTATACGGCCGGGAGCCGTATAAACCTCAGGTGTTTTCTCATCAAACTTCTCTCGAAATAAAGCAATTATCTCTTCTTTTGTCATCTTATATTTTAATTAATTTGTTTTTATTATTTATTTTACTTACTCATCTGTCAGAATATCCGGATTCACATTTTTAGATCCAATTAAAGCATAATATAATAAATAAGCCAGTCCTGCGAAAATCAACCAATAACTATTAATGTATCCTGCCATATCGGCGATTTGTCCTTGAATAGCAGGAAGAATCCCACCACCACATACCAAAGCCATAAAAATGCCCGATGCGGCTTCCGTATATTTACCTAAACCTTCTACTGCAAGATTAAAAATGCTTCCCCACATAATCGAAGTACAAAGACCTACCAAAACAATAAACATGGCATTGATCGGCACTTCTGCCAATCCGAAAGAAAGAGCCCCCGTGGCCGATCTTAAAAGAACAGGCAAAGTAACAACAGATGTTACAGGAGAAAAAATTGCAGCGGCAATCAAAATCAATCCTATAAACGAAGCGGTTCCCAACATTGTTCGGCTGGATATTTTACCACCAAGCGAGGCTCCGATCAAACGTCCGATCAACATAAGAAACCAATAGGTTCCGGCAACAAAACCTGCGGTTGTTTTTCCGACAGGCGTATCTGACAACCAAAGAATCAAAAGACCCGGAGTGCCGACTTCAACACCAACGTAAATAAAAATAGCAATGGCACCCAACACAAAATGACGGAATTGCAACGCCCCGGACATTAACTTTTTGAGAGGCTCTGAAGATTTTTCGGCACGTGGTTCCGGAATATCTACAAAAAGCAGAACAAAAAATATGAGAGCAAAAACCCCCATTGCAATATACATAACCGGAAAAACATCTTCAATTCTTGCCTTCGTCGTTTCTCCAATCAAAACCCCTACAAATGCCGGAGTGAAGGTAGCCATCACGGAGTTGAAAGAACCACCGATCTGGATGAGCTGATTTCCCTTATTACCACCACCTCCAAGAGTATTTAACATTGGGTTTACCACAATATTCAACAAACACATGGAAAAACCTGCAACAAAAGCTCCAAGTAAATAAACCCCAAAAGCAGATGTTTCGGAGGCGTGCCCTGAAAGGAATTGAATGAAAACGCCCAAAAAACCAATCGCGATGGCTATCAAAGCCGTTTTTTTATACCCGAGTTTCTGTAAAAGAATCCCCCCCGGTATTCCCATAACTGCATATGCAATAAAGTTAGCCGCATTCCCCAACAATCCCTGGAAGTTGGAAACACCGAATTGCTCTTTTAATACTTGACCCATCGGGGCTGCTAAATTGGTAACGAATGATATCATCCCAAACAGAATGACCATCATTATTATCGGCACAAGATTACTCCTTTTTTCATTAGTTGTCGTATTCATAGTTTTACTTAATTAATTTGTTTGTTTGTTTACTATAAAAAATTTGATCCTTTTTTATAAGTTTTATGTCAAAAATTTATAAGTTGTTCTCGAACTGAAAATTTCATCCGGTCGCAAAACGATTGAGGGATATTCCGGATGGTTAATACTGTCGGGGTAATGTTGTGTTTCGAAACATACAGCCGAACGTTTGGGATAACGCTGACCGTTCTTACCTGCAAAATTACCCGTCAACCAATTACCTGTATATAATTGAATGCCCGGTTGCGATGTGTAAATCTCCATTTTTATACCGGTTTTAGGTGATCTGCACACCCCGGTAAAAACATAATCATCAACATTATCTTTATTAATTATGTAATTGTGATCATAACCTTTCCCGAAAATCAAGGGTTGAAAATCATCATCAATTCGTTCTCCTATGACATGTTCTACGGTAAAATCCATAGGCGTACCAAAAACTTGTTCGGGATCTCCAAGAGGAATCAATGTTTCATCGGTAGGAAGATACCAATCTGCATTCAATTTAAGAACATGATCTCCGATATAAGGATCTCCTGCTCCCGAAAGATTGAAGTATGAATGATTGGTAAGATTTAAAATAGTGGGTTTGTCGGTTTTCGCTTCATAATAAATATCCAACGAATTATCATCCGTTAAAACATACGTCACAGTCACACTTAAATTACCCGGATATCCTTCCTCACCGTCTATCGACAAATAAAAAAGTTGTATCGAGTTCTCAGAAATCGCTTTAACATCCCATACAACCGCATTAAAACCCTTTATGCCTCCATGGAGATGATTGGGACCGTTGTTGATGGCAAGCGTATATTCTTTTCCATCCAGGGTGAATTTGCCCTTGGCAATCCGATTGGCCACTCTGCCACAAACTGCGCCAAAATAAGGCTCTTCTGAAGTCAAATAACCATCAATGGTTTGATGGCCTGTTACCACATCGGTTAATGTGCCGTTTTTATCGGGCACCATCAACGAAACAATCTTTGCGCCATAATTGGTTACGGTTACTTCGCACCCATTCTTGTTGGTAAGAATGTATAATCCGGTTTGCTTTCCGTCTACATTTTTTTCAAAAGCATCCAAAAGCAAACCGGATTTACTCCTTGTTTTCTTTACATTCATATTTTTCCGGTGTATAAATAAAAGATGATGAAGATTGGATCTTTTTACAAAATTCGTGTAAAAGTAACACATACATTACTCTCTGCCTAATAAAAAAATGTGTTATAAAACATATTTTATATTAATATTGGTCGAGAAAATATCATCTGCAAAATCAATTTTTCTCTTCAATCATCATTGCTTATTTTGTTTAATTTATTGATAATTCACTTATTAAAAGTCTCTGCGTCTTTTAAAAATTTTTCGAGACCCGAGTCCGTCAAAGGATGTTTCAACAGCCTCAAGATAGAGTCCAATGGCGATGTCACCACATCTACACCCATTTTTGCGCAATTGATAATATGCATGGGACTACGAATAGACGATGCAATAATTTGTGACCGATAATGGTAATTGTCCAAAATCAAACGAATATCTTTAACCAAAGCCAAACCATCGGATGCAATGTCATCCAATCTTCCTATAAAAGGCGAAATATACGTAGCTCCTGCCTTTGCTGCCAACAGAGCCTGTCCGGGTGAAAAAACAAGCGTACAGTTTGTTTTTATTCCTTCCGATGCCAAATATTTAATAGCTTTAATCCCTTCTTTTATCATGGGTATTTTTACCACGATCTGTCCACTTATGGCCGCCAACGATTTGGCTTCTTTTACCATATGCTCATAATCTGTGGAAATTACTTCTGCGCTAACGTCTCCTCCTACCGCAATTTTACAGATCGCTTTATAATGAGCCATCACATTTTCTTTTCCCACGATTCCTTCTTTTGCAACGAGAGATGGATTCGTGGTAACGCCGTCCAATATACCCAAGGCATGTGCTTCTTTAATCTGCTCTAGATTAGCAGTATCTACAAAAAATTTCATAGTACGTAATATATTAAAAAATTATTCTTTATTCGTTGGTTTTTTATTTTTGGTTATCAAAACTTTACCGATTTTATTGCCATCCACTTCCACAATCTCGAATGTTACCCCATTGTATATAAACTTGTCCCCAACTTGAGGTATTTTATTTATATTGGCCAAAACAAAGCCCGCAATGGTTGAATAATCGATGGTTTCGAAATCAAGAATGAAATCGTCTATAAGCAATGTAAGCAATTCAACGGGAGCTTCTCCATTTACCAAAGCGCGATTCTCGCTTTGCATAAAAATATCCGGTTCTTCACTCTTGTCATCATCTGCAATGGGGCCAACCAATGTTTCCATTATGTCGTGCAATGTAATGATTCCATCGACACTCCCGTACTCATCAACCACCACACCAATAGACTTATGATTATTTCGAAACATTTCAAGCACTTTTTGGGCACGCAAGGTAGAAGGGAAAATCAAAGGTTCCTGAATTAAATCATCAATAGAAAAATCTTTATTCCTGTACAATTCAACCAGCAACTCTTTAATCGAAATAATCCCCACGAAATCGTCCAGTTTTCCATTGCATGCCAAAACCTTGCTGTGTTTACAATTCAACAGATCTCGAATAACTTCTTCTTTACTTTTCGATATATCTACCCATTCCACATCAGTGCGATGAGTCATGATATGCTTAGCACGTTTATCCGAAAAATAAAAAACCTGCTCAAGAATAATACTCTCTTCGTTTTCAATAACCCCCTCTTTTGTGGCAGCCTTTAGCAACGTTCGCAATTCCATTTCGGAAATCGTATCTTTTCGGGGTTTCAACCCAATAATTTTGTTAAAAAAAGAGGTCGAAGCAGCCAAAAATTTTACAAATGGATAAAAAATAACGCTCACGATGTAAATAGGCCGCGAAATCGCAATCGATACCTTTTCCGGATTATTCAAGGCAATGGTTTTCGGAACCAATTCTCCAATAACGATAGAAACATACGTAATCAAAAAAACAACCAATACAATGGATATTGTTTCGGCATAAGGAGCACACCATGCAAATTTTTTAAAAAAAGGAACAACATCGGCTGCAAGGGTAATCCCTCCATATGCACCATTTACGATGCCGATAAGCGTTATTCCTACTTGTACGGCTGAAAGAAAATTATCCGGATCGGCCTTAAGTTTAAGCGCCATTTCGGCACCTTTGTTCCCTTTATTCCTTTCTATTTCAAGTTTTGTTTTTTGACTCGATACAATTGCAATCTCCGATAAAGCAAAAAAACCGTTTAAAACAATAAGAAACAGAACAATAAGCACTTCAACCATTTTAAACTATTTTAGTTGAATGTCGATAGATGTGCGCCGGCCATCCAAAATTATCTTTTCACCACAAAGGTGAAGGATAAATTCCCTCATCGACCAATTCTTTAAGCTTGGTCACAACTCCCGGCCGATCTTCAGGATAGGTTACTCCAAACCATTTTGAAGGAGTATCCAATACTTTTACAGTTGCTATTTTATTAGTAACCAAATGGTTCACAAGCGAAGGTATAAAAAATTCAGCTGTAATATCATTTGCATGCTCTTTCAAGAAATCGACAAAATAATCTTCCGAATAATCAAAATAATCGGGCGTGAACCCCCACATATTCATAGAAACAGGAGTATTCTCATCAATAGCAATCCAATTATCGTTTTCATCTTTATACTTGATTACGCCGTCAATACGCATAACCTGTGTACGTTCCACAATTCCGAGAAGATTACGATCATCGTCTATTTCACAAATACCACGTGCAACCGCTCCACTCTCAGACAACGTATTCCCCACCCTATATCCTACCATAGCATACAAATTTTTACTGTCATGAAGCGGAGAAAGAAAATCTCCCAAAAGTTGAAAACTTTCCCGTCCATAAAAATCGTCTGCATTGATTACTGCAAAAGGTTCGTCAATAACATCTTTTGCCATCATAACAGCGTGATTGGTGCCCCATGGTTTTACACGATTTGGCGGCACCGTAAATCCCTCGGGCAACTTATCCAGTTCTTGAAAAACCAATTCCACAGGGATTTTGTGTTTATATTTTTTTACGATTTTTTCTTTGAAATCCTCTTCAAACGATTTGCGAATAACAAAAACGAGCTTGCCAAAACCTGCGTTTATGGCATCGTAAATCGAATAATCCATGATGGTTTCTCCCGAAGGGCCAACTCCGTCCAGTTGTTTTAGACCTCCATAACGACTCCCCATACCCGCAGCTAATACAAACAATGTTGGTTTCATATTTCTTTATTTAGATAAAAATTTAACTATATCCGCAAATTTACAGATATAGTTTTTATATTTCATGGTTTTGATGTTATTTCTTTCAACTTTTTGTAAAAAATCTAAATTTCGAAAGCTTTCCATAATGGATCATCCGGCACAGGCGCTGTTATGTCGATCATCTTTTTAGAAACAGGATGAACAAAAGATATATTTCTTGCATGCAACGAAATGCTGCCATCGGGATTGGAGCGCTGAGCACCATATTTTAAATCACCCCTAATGGGCAACCCAATTTTTGCCAATTGACAGCGAATCTGATGATGACGACCCGTTTCAAGTTTTACTTCAAGGAGATAATATCGTTGAGATCGTCCAACAAGTTTATAATGGAGAACCGCTTTTTTAGAGCGCGGCTTTTCTGTATCATATGCTACAGACTTATTGTTTTTTTGGTTTTTTATCAAAAAGTGCACCAAGGTTCCCTCATCCTGTGGCGGTAAATCTTTCACAATTGCCCAATAGGTTTTGTCGACCTCTCCCTTTTTAAACATTTCGTTCAGTCGCACAAGCGCTTTACTTGTTTTGGCAAAAACAACTATCCCGCTTGTAGGTCTATCAAGCCGATGAACAACCCCGCAAAAAACATTACCCGGCTTATGATACTTTTCCTTCAAATAATCTTTTACCATATCCACCAGAGGCTTGTCGCCGGTCTTGTCGCCTTGTACAATTTCTCTCGGAGATTTATTAACAATAATAATATGGTTGTCTTCGTATAATATTTCCATTTCAATTAAAATGAAGAGACACAAAAAAATTTGTGCCTCTTTTTCTATTGACTTTTATCGAAATAAATAATCAAGTATGCATTCCTCCACATACACTAATCACTTGCCCACTTACATAGGAAGAAAGTTCCGATCCCAGGAAAAGTGCAACATTAGCCACATCTTCGGGAGTACCTCCTCGTCGCAACGGAATTTGCTCTGCCCATTGTTTTCGTACTTCCTCTGAAAGCGCATCCGTCATATCGGTAATAATAAACCCCGGAGCAATGGCATTGACCCGAATGTTTCGTGAACCAATTTCTTTGGCCATCGATTTCGTCAATCCGATTAGTCCTGCTTTGGAAGCAGAGTAGTTTGCCTGACCGGCATTACCCGAAAGGCCTACCACGGAACTCATATTGATGATGCTGCCCGATTTCTGACGCATCATCAAAGGGGTTACGGCATGAATAAAATTGAATGCCGATTTCAGGTTTACCTTAATTACCATATCCCATTGCTGTTCGGTCATGCGAAGCATCAATCCGTCACGAGTAATTCCTGCATTGTTGATCAAAATATCGATTCGACCAAAATCTTTGATAATTTCATCCACCACTTTATGAGTCTCCTCAAAATCGGACGCATCCGAAGCGTATCCTTTTACTTTCGTTCCGAAAGCGGCAATTTCATTTTCGGTTGCTTTTGCATTCTCATCGATGACCAAATCCGTAAACGCAATATTCGCTCCTTCAGAAGCATACCTAAGCGCAATGGCCTTCCCTATTCCTCGGGCTGCGCCGGTAATTAAAGCTGTTTTACCTTCTAATAATTTCATTTTCTATTGGTTTAAATTAAACGCTATATTTTATTTCTCTCTATACAATCCCCTAAATATTAAATTGACAATCGTATCCCTATCCGACTTATTATTGATATTGAGACTAAATACTCCACGAATAACGGGAACTTCAAGTCCTTTGAGCGCATAATGAAGAATTCGAGCCGTTTTGGGAACATCTGTAATTTCAAAAATTTTTGTTCTAACGCCTTCTTCCAAAATATCTTGCAAATAAGCTATTTCTTTGCGGTCGAACTCCTTTCGCACATACTCCACAAGCCAAATATCTCTAAAAAAATCCGCCCGCAAAGTACCATTGCGTGTTACCACATCTTTAATCGCTTCCAGCCGTGTAAAAAAGAAAATCATCAATTTGTCGTCAGCCGGCAATTTGCGTTTAATCACCTCTTCGAGTTGAAGATAAAGACTTTCGAGTTCCGATTGAATTACGGCATTATAAATATCTTGTTTACTTTCAAAATACGTGTATAACGTCCTACGACTCTTATTTGAAGCTTTGGCAATATCGCTCATCGTCGTATTTTCGACCCCCTGTTGGGCAAAAAGCTGACGCGCCACCTCAATCAATGTTTG
>FZPS01000023.1_pt212 | contig 10254 bp, 10 predicted proteins | sample 1817821 | NCBI WGS metagenome assembly FZPS01 (sample SAMEA104158645, study PRJEB21678) | metagenome | place: Germany | collected 2015-04-21 | reverse complement strand
CCGCACACAGAGGTGCAGGTAGCCACGGTGGCCACCAGGGCCTTGCTCTTCATTTTCAATACCCGTGTCCCGTAAAGATACATGAAGATCAGCAGGATCGGAGGAACAACCCAGCCGACGCCCAATCCGTGCAAGCCCAACTCAAGCACCCGAGTAAAGAGAATTTCTGCCCCCAGGAGCACCAAACCCGTCTTAATGAATAGCTCCGTCCTGAGGGCAGGCACAATCCAGGCCGGCTTTTTCCATAAGTTGCTGATCAGCATGCCCAGCACGATGGCCCAGATTACATCACTGAATCCATAGTGTGCCAATGTGGTCTGGTTGCCGATCAAGAACGATACCACTGCCAGGAGGAAAACAGCGGGAAAGGCCTTCAGATACTTCCCTACATTTTCCCCCATGATCCCCAGGGCCAAGCCGGTCAACGCCGCCAGTCCCACGCCCCACAGCACAATAGGTACAATCAAGTCTGCCGGCAGTGCATTCTGCCACACTGTCCACTTAGGCAGCTTGGGTATGAAGCGAAGTAAGCCCAGAGCTGCCCCGCCAATGAAAAACACCCCTAACCAGTTCGCCCACCAGTCCTCTTTCTTGAAAAGAGAAAGCATAGTAAAGACCTCCTAGTATTCGAATACTGCAACAGTCCATACTATGCTCTGATTTGAAAGTGGTTCCTCAGCTCAGCAATCAGCCGACATTCTTCAAACGTGGATCCAAAGCGTCCCTCAGTCCGTCACCTACAAGATTGAGGCACATCACCGTGGTGAAAATAGCAAGGCCGGGAATTGTCACAGCCCAATGGGAAACCCGGATAAAGGGACGGGCATTGGCAATCATGCTTCCCCATTCAGGCGTTGGCGGCTGGGCACCCATGCCCAGAAAGCTTAGGCCCGCAGCGGACAAAATGGCACCTGCCATGCTTAGGGTAGTCAGAACAATGATTGGGCTCAGTGAGTTGGGCAGGACATGGGTCAGGAGAATGCGTCTGTCCTTCGCACCCAGCGACTTGGCTGCACTCACATAGTCCAGCTCCCGGGTGGACAGCACTGCAGAGCGCATCATCCGGGCAAAGGAGGGAATGTAGGAAACTCCGATAGCTAACACCACATTCTGCAGGCCGGGCCCTAAAGCCGCGACAATTGCCAAAGCCAGCAAAAAGCCGGGCAAAGCCATTAAGATATCCACAAAGCGCATAATTACATTATCCAGGACTCCGCCGTAATAACCGGCCAGAAGGCCCAAAGTACAGCCGACAATCAGCGCCAGGCCAATGGAGAAAAAGCCGACCTGGAGCGATAGCCGGGCCCCGTAGACGACCCGGGCGTAAATATCCCTGCCGAATTGGTCCGTTCCAAAGATGTGGTCCCCCGAGGGAGGCTGGAGGCGATTGCGCATGTTCTGTCTATGGGGTTCGTGCTTGGTAACGTAAGGAGCGAAAACAGCCAGCAAAATGATGGCAGTCAGTATAAATGCGCCGGCTACAGCCCGGCGATTTCGCCTCCATTGCTTAAAAATCCTGGAGAGATGACTTTGTGACTTAGCAGTTTTATCTGTCATCGTACCGCCTCCTTTCTATTCATAGGTCGATCGCAGGCGCGGATCCAAGACTGCATACATCAGGTCCACACCAAGATTGACCAAGGCATAGGTCAAGGCAAAAGTCATAATTGTTCCCTGAACAAGGGGAAAATCCTTGTTGTTGATTGCTTCCACCAGCATGCGGCCGATGCCCGGCCAGGCGAAAATGGTCTCGGTCAGAACGGCACCGCTCATCAGCCCGCCAAACTGAAGCCCGATCATGGTCACAACCGGAATCAGCGCATTGCGCAGAGCGTGCCAATAGACGACAATAAAGGGGCGCAGGCCCTTGGCCCGTGCTGTACGAACATAGTCCTGCTGCAGGACATCGAGCATGGCGGACCGGGTTAAGCGGGCGATGCTGGCAGTCGCCCCGGTTCCCAGAGTTATCGCGGGCAGCACCAGGTACTGCCATCCCCCCAGCCTTCCCGATGACGGCAGCCACTGGAGCGAAACAGAGAAGACCAGGATCAGCATGATTCCCTGCCAAAAAGCAGGCATGCCGACACCGCTCAATGCTCCCACCATCGCAACATTGTCAAAGGTCGAGTTCGGCCTGCTGGCAGACAGTACACCTACCGGCACACCAAGGAGAATAGCGATCGCCACCGCAGCTGCAGCCAGCTCGGCTGTGGCCGGCAGGCGGTCCATAATCTCAGCACTCACTGCCTTGCCGGAGCGCAGGGAACGTCCCAGATCCAGCTTGACAGCATTTTTCAGCCAATTGAGATACTGCACATACCAGGGTTTATTCAAACCCATGGACTCACGCAGGGCCTCCAGCTGATGGGCCGGAGCACCCTCCCCCAGCATTAATTGGGCTGGGTCACCCGGTGTAAGGTGCATGAGCAGGAAAACAAAAAGAGAAATCCCGATTATGACGGGAATCAGACTAAGCAAGCGTCTTATGATATAACGCCACACAAGCATACCACCTTTCCTTGAACCCAGCTTGCGGACCAGGGAAAGGCCTGGGGCCTTCCCTGGTTTTTTGCTGCACCGAATTACTTCTTGTACACAGTCGAGAGGTCATGATGACCGGCTGGATGGGCCACAAAGCCCTCCACATTGTCCCGCATGCCGTTGACTTCCATCGTGGCAATCAGGAAGGCCCAGGGAGCTTCTTCGATGATGAGCTCCTGTGCTTCTGCATAGATCGCGGCACGTTTTTCAGGATCACCCTCGGTCCGGCCAAGCTCCAGCAGCTCATCCACCCGCTCATTAGCGTAGAAGGAACGGTTGCCGGGATCGCCAAACTGGCTGCTGTGGAACAGTGCATAGAGGCCGTAGTCGGGATCAGCGGTTACCGTGACCCAGCCCAGGATGAACATATCATGCTTGCCGCTGCCTGTTTCCTCCAAATAGGTGGCCCAGGGGACGACGAGCACTTCCACATCAATGCCGATCTCGGCCAGATCTGCCTGGAACATTTCGGCAATCATCATCCGCTGAGGATTGTCATTCGTCCACAGAGTTGTCGAAAAACCGTCAGGATAGCCGGCCTCAGCCAGAAGCTCCTTGGCCTTTTCGGGATTGTACTCATAACCTTCCGCATCAAGGGCACCCCAGACCAGGGGCGGAAGGGGCCCGCCGGCAGCGACTGCCTGTCCGGTGTAGATATAATCCACTACAGCCTCTACATCGAGGGCGTAGTTAATGGCTTGGCGAACGCGCACATCGTCAAAGGGCGCTTTGTTCACGTTAAAGCCGATATAACTTGTGGAGAGCGTCTCATATTTGTCCAGAACAATGCCTGGTGTTCCGTCCAGGCGGAGCTCGTCCATGGGATCGATGTTGTAGGCAATGTCTACCCCGCCGGTCTCAAGCTCAATAGCCCTGACGGTGTTTTCTGGAATGCCGCGGATTACCAGTTTCTCGGCTTTGGCCGGTTCGCCCCAGTACTCCTCGTTCCGAACCAGGGTTACATGGGAGCCTGCCACCCAGTCTTCAAACACGAAGGGGCCTGTCCCCACAGCCACTGACGACCCGAAATCATCTCCCGCCTCCTCTACAGAACGGCGGTTAACGATCGCGTTGGACGGATGGGCCAAGTGGGCAAGGATCGGAGCAAAGGGTTCCGACAGCACAATGCGCACTGTGTACTGATCGACGACGACAACTTCCTGTACAGAGTCAAGCAGGAACGCTGCCGGGGACGGCAGTTCCTTAATTCTCTCAAAGGAGTATTTTACATCCGCTGCGGTAAAAGGATCACCGTTGTGGAACGTTACGTTCTCCTGCAGCTTAAATTCCCAAGTTACTTCATCGATCTGTTCCCAGCTCTTGGCCAGTCCGGGAACGATTTCCAGGTCGTAGCCATGATTGACCAATGTTTCAAAAATCTGCACACGCACCCGGGCAGAGGGCTGGTCGTTTTCCCCGTGGGGATCTAGTGTGACCGGATCAGCACCCTGGGCCACAATCAACGTCTGGGTGCCGGCTGCGCTGACTCCAGCAATGCCCACAGCCAATACCAGGAGCGTGACCAGAAACAACTTTTTGAACATCCAATTTCCTCCCTTTATTTCTCCCCTAACTTACCGACTGAAGTTAAGTCGCTTCACAAGGGGTTTTTCTACATAATACCTGCTCAGAGGGGGTATTGTCACGGACCAACTTACCCCACCTAAACCACAAGCTTGCAGTCTGTCCGCTTTCTGGCAAACTTCCATGTTCCGCCTGAGCTGGATCCAAAGCATTGACAGCGTCCCTGCCTTGTCATAAAGTTACAATTGTAGGGTCAGACAAGTTCACAGAGGGGAGCGACGTCTATGGGAAAAGGAAGGCAATTGTGCCAGGCTGCGCTGTTGGTCCTGCTCTTTCTGCTGCTTTTCCCAAAGGCTCTAAGTGATCTGCCGCTGCCCTCAGATTATTTGACCGACCACGGCGGACGCCTGGTTGCCTTGCCGCCAATAGTCCAGAAGATCTGGGCCACAACGGAAAAGGGAACCTTCCTGGTCTACGCCCTGGAACCGGACTCCATCATCGGCTGGAACCGAGGTTTGAGCCCCGAATTGGAGTTTGCCATTCAACCCCAGTACCACGACCTGCCAACTGTGGGCACCTGGGACGAAACCTACCAAACAATGCAGGCCGGCACTGTGCTGGAGCAGAAGCCTGATTTAATCCTGCACTATGCTCCTGCTGACTCGGCCAATGTCGCGTTAGCCGATGAAATCCAGGAGATTCTAGGCATCCCCGCACTTCTCTTAGACAGCAGCGTCAACGCTCTCCCCGATGTTTTGCGCCTGGTGGGACAGCTTTTGGGGCGCGAAGTCAGGGGACAGGCCCTAGCCGCATTTGTGGAGAACCAGCTGGCCCAGTTCGAGAGTTTTCAGAGGCTGCAGGCAGGATACGCCCCCATACCCGTGCACATCATTTCTTCTTATGAACCGGGACACTTTGACGAGCTTCTGGAGCTGGCAGGCATGATAGAGATGCCCCAATGGAACAGCCAGCCTCCCCTGCCGGATTTTGTGCTGATTATGCCCCACTCAGTCTTTGATCCTTACGGAGATATCGAAAGAGACGGCCACCGGCGCATCTATCAAATCCCAAGTTTTCCGTGCACTTGGCTGGAACCGGGGTCAATCTTCAGTCTCCTGGGGCTGGAATGGCTGCACTCCATTGCCTACCCCAGCTATGGGAATGACCTGCCGGCAACCTATAAAGCCTTTATGGAGGTATTCTTTCAGCTGAACATCACACCGGAGCTCTTGGAGTGGACCCTCAGGCGCAGCGGAATATCGTACTAGCTGAGGCAGAACATACCTTTGCCTTTACCCCGGCTCAGATGCATAATGGGTGTGGAGGTGCAATTATGAAAAGAATTACTTTTGCTATCATATGTGTCTTGCTTGTCAGCCTGGCCGCTGCTGCAGCTGCAGATGCCGCTGAACCAAAGTATCATGTAATTATCACCGGCGATACCCTGCACAAGCTGGCCCGCAAGTATGACACAACTGTTGTGGAGTTCCTCGACTTCAACCCCGGGATCACACCGGACGCGCTGGTTGTAGGGCAGAAACTGCTTGTTCCCATAGAGCCTCTCTGGAGCTACCATGTGGTTCAGCCCGGCGACAACGCCTCCTCCCTGGCAGCCGCCTACAAAGTCCCCGTAGAGACTTTGCGGTCCGCAAACGGGCTTAGCAATGACAAGCTGACCGTAGGCGAGACAATCCGGATTCCGATCCACTTCTACCTCGGCGACTCCCAGCCTGAACAGGTGATCCACAAGGTGGAAATTGGCGACTCCCTCTACAAAATTGCCAAGCAGTACAAAGTGACTCTGGCAGAACTGATGGAGTGGAACAGCATCGAAGATATCGATAATATCATTGCCGGACAAACACTCATAGTTGGTTAACAGACCTGGGATCCTTGCAAAAGGATCCCTTTCTACATAACCGGTCAGATCCGGCCGGTACGGTGCGAACTTTCTAACGAACGGAATGGATTGAACGGAAGGTGAAAACATGAAACTTAGACAAATGACTCTACTCCCCTTGCTTGTGCTCTTGACACTGGTGCTGTCAGGCACTGTACAGGCCGGTGAATTCAGCCGAACCTTTCTCTTGGAGGCTAACGCCCGCTATGAAGTGAGCGTACGCATCAAGACAGACTTGCAGGATGCCCCCACCCTTGCTTCTGTCTACGTCCACAACGAACACGGGCAGTACCTGCGTTCAACCCAGTTAAGCAGAAGCCTGGCGGGTCCTAATCAATGGCAGCAGATTTCCACCATCGTCACCGCCCCTCCCGGCGCCACAAGGGCCACTGTAGTATTTACCGCCGGGGAAGGCGTGGAAATGGAGTGGGACGACTTTAACATTCGCCGGGTGGAACTTGACCTGGAAGATGAAGAGCTGATTCGGCAGGGTCTGGTCTATACCGGGTTGATTGTAGACGCCCGGGGCCTGAATCTGCAAAGGGGCATGAGTCCCAAGATCTTCTCAGAGTCCGGGCAGCTCATCTACGCAGGAGTTGCTGTGTCCTACGGCTTCCTGCAGGAAGCAGGCGTAGCCTCCTACGGGCAGGAGCTCAGTCCCGAGCTTCTCAGGCGTATCCAGCCCGAGGGGACCATCAAGGTCTCTCCCTTGGTGGTTCAGGCACTGAGCATTGAAGGCACGGCAGAGACCAGCGTCACCATCAGCGATGAGGATGCCCAGGCTATCCTGGATGCCTTGAATGTCTATGATTTCCTAGCCCAATACTCAGTGGTTTTCCTGATAGACTGATTCCTGTTTTCGTCAAATTGCTCCAATTGATCGAGGGCCTGTCCCTCGATCATTTTTGTTGACAGGAACTGGTCGATTGCTTATACTACAATTGAATACATGAACAGGTATTCATATATGAAAGGGGACGCTTATGACTGAAAAAAGCCCTTGCTGTGATGTAACAGTCATCCATGAAGAGGTTGTAGAGCAAATTAGGGAAAGCATGCCCCCGGAAGAAGAACTGTTTAACCTGGCAGAGTTTTTTAAGGTTTTTGGGGATACGACCCGGATTCGCATTCTCTATGCCCTGTTTCAGTCCGAGATGTGTGTGTGCGACATCGCCCACCTCTTGGGCATGACCCAGTCAGCCATTTCCCATCAGCTGAGGGTGCTGAAAAGCGCCAAGCTGGTGCGCTACCGCAAGGAAGGCAGAGTAGTCTACTATTCACTGGATGATGAACATATTAAAGCTATTTTCGATCAGGGATACCAGCACATAAAGGAGCAAGAAGGGAACTGAGGTGACACCATGCGTGTAGTGTACAATTTGGAGGGCCTGGCCTGCGCCAGCTGTGCAGCTAAGATCGAAGCTGCAGCCAGCAGGCTGGAGCATGTGGAAAAAGCGGTTGTGGACTTTTCCTCCAGCCGCATCTTTCTTGATACTGACCAGACGGATGTAAATGCACTGCAAGCGGCACTGCAGGAAACAGTGGCTGCCTATGAACCGGCTGTAGTTGTAACACAACACTTCACAAAAATCGAAAAGGCAAAGCTGATGACACTCCGCAATTCTGTTTTTTTCTTAGGGATTCTATCCTTTGCCATTGCCCTCTTTGTGCCGGAAGGATGGGCAAGATCAACACTTTTTGTCCTGGCCTACGGCCTGGCAGGCAGCGAAGTAATCTGGCAGGCCCTGCGCAACGTCAAAAAAGGCGAGATTTTTGACGAGAATTTTCTCATGGCCATTGCCACACTTGGAGCCCTCCTGATTGGGGAGTATCCCGAAGCAGCCTCTGTGATGATTTTCTACCGTACCGGTGAATTTTTGCAGAGCCTGGCGGTAGACCGCTCCCGCCGCTCAATCTCGGCACTGATTGCCATCAGGCCGGAGAAAGCCCGCCGCAAAATCCAAAACTCAACGGTGGACATTTCGGTGGAAGATGTAGGTATTGGCGATCTGCTCGTCGTGTATCCAGGGGAACGAGTTCCAGTGGACGGAAGAGTTGTGGAAGGTTCATCAACACTGGACACCTCTGCCCTCACCGGTGAGAGCCTGCCCAGGGAAATCCAGCCTGGTGATGAAATTCTGGCAGGTTCCATTAACCTCCAGGGCCTGGTGACCATCGAAGCGAGCAAGCTGGCAGGTGATTCTGCGGTAAGCCGCATTTTAGACCTGGTGGAAAACGCGACTGCCAACAAAGCGCCCACTGAGGATTTCATCACAAGCTTCGCCCGGTATTATACGCCGGCGGTTGTGGGTATCGCAGCCATCATCGCCATCCTTCCTCCCCTCTTTTTCGGCGGCTACTTTGCTGACTGGTTCTACAGGTCCCTTGTGTTTTTGGTTGCCTCCTGCCCCTGCGCCCTGGTGGTTTCCATTCCCCTGGGCTTCTTCGGAGGTATCGGCAGGGCCAGCAGGCAAGGTGTCTTAGTGAAGGGCAGCAACTATCTGCAGGCTCTTCAGGCTGCAGATACCATTGTCTTTGACAAAACCGGAACACTCACTTCAGGCCGTTTTTCAGTCCAGGAGGTAACTGCAGCGAGTCCTTTCAGCAAGGAGGAGGTTCTGGAGATGGCTGCCCATGCAGAGAGTGCCTCTTTACACCCCATCGCCAGCTCTATTGTCCGGTCCTTTGCCGGAACAGTTGACCAAAGTGAGCTTACTGAGCTGGAAGAGTTTCCGGGCTTTGGCGTCAGGGCCCGTTGGCGGGGGGCAGAAATTCTGGTGGGCAGCCGACATCTCCTCCAGCGCTTTGGGATTGAATTGGCGGAACACCGCGGCCAGGCAGGCGTTTACGTAGCCAAGGACGGAGCCTACGCCGGTTCCATTGCCCTCGTGGATGAACCTAAGGAGGGAGCCAAACAGGCTGTGCAGAGCCTGAAAGCTATGGGAGCCGAACTTGTGATGCTCACAGGCGACTCAGCTGCCGCGGCCAGACAGACAGGGGAAGATCTAGGCATTGCCCGGATCAGGGCGGAGCTGCTGCCCCATGAAAAGGTGGAGGAACTGGAAAAAATCATAACTGGTAAGCAGGGCAAGGGCAAGGTTGTCTTTGTAGGTGACGGCATTAACGATGCGCCTGCCCTGGCCAGGGCAGATGTAGGCATCGCCATGGGGGCTTTGGGTTCTGAAGCCGCCATTGAGACTGCTGATGTGGTACTGATGAACGACGATCCCGCAAGCGTCGGGGAAGCGATAGAGACAGCCAGGTTTACCAACCGCATTGTCTGGCAGAATATTGTCCTCGCCTTTGCAGTGAAACTGATTGTCCTGGCCCTGGGGGCTTTAGGTATGGCCAGCCTGTGGGAGGCAGTCTTTGCCGATGTGGGGGTAACAATTCTGGCAGTTTTGAATTCTACTCGCATCATTGCCCCAAAAAGGCGCAACAGGGCACGAACTGTATAGCAACAAAAATAAGGAAGTGACTGCTATGCAACGAAAAGTTAAGCTCGCAACGCTGATGCTGGTTGTATTGCTCCTCGCTGCCCTGCCTGTCCTAGGCGATGACTCCGACGCGTTCACCATTCAGGTTCAGGCACAGGGAACCGTCTATGTTCCGCCAACGAAAGCCCAGATGTGGGTGGGCGCGAAAACTGACGGTGCAACTGCTGAAGAGACACTGACCATGAGCCATGAAGTGATGGCGGCTATCATCGAAATTGTCGGGAAGTATACAGCCCCTGACCTGGTAAGGACCTCAGAATTTAACATGTATCAGAAGGAACGCTGGGATGACTTCAGCGGACAGTCTGTCCCTGAGGGCTTCACTCTGCGCCATGTCTTTGAAGTGCAGATCCTCGACCTGGCGAAAGTGGCACCGTTCCTGGATGAAGTGACGCAGGCGGGTGCCAATATCATCTACGGCCTGCAGTACGGAGTGCAGGACAATCGTACTCCAAGAGAAGAAGCCTACAGGCGCGCCATGGAAGAAGCATGGTGGAAAGCAAATCTGATCGCGGAAGCCAACGGCGCCAGCAATCTGGTCCTGGAACATGTGGAAGAAGGCTATTACTACGGCTCTTCCTACGAAATAGAGGGAACCAGCCTGACCGGCGGCGAGCTGGACTCCTATATGCCGGGCCAGCTCCAGATGTCCGTATCCCTGCAGGCTACCTTCAGGGCAGAAATAGACGACTGAGTCTGAGCTGACAGATAAGAGCCCAAGATCCTCAATAGAGGATCTTGGGCTTATTTTGTGGTATTCTACCTAAAAAGGAGGGTTTCCCAATGTCATCT
>FZPS01000151.1_pt252 | contig 10255 bp, 3 predicted proteins | sample 1817821 | NCBI WGS metagenome assembly FZPS01 (sample SAMEA104158645, study PRJEB21678) | metagenome | place: Germany | collected 2015-04-21 | reverse complement strand
CTCGATCCGCGGTCGATACTCTTCGTCAACTGCGACGAACCAGAGGTGACTCGCCTCGATAACCCTCTTGAGACCCTGCTTGAAACCTACCGGAGAGACGTCTACGGCGGCGATGCAGCGTATCTCATCCTCGACGAAATCCAGACGATCGACGGGTGGGAGCGGTGGGTGAAGTCACTCTACGACCGCAAACAGTACTCGCTCATCCTGTCCGGTTCGACTTCGTACCTCCTCGACTCAAACCTCGCAACGCTCATCTCCGGGCGATATCTCCCGGTCCATGTCTACCCCCTCGATTTTGCGGAATACGCGGTCTTCTCGGGGGAAGAACTGCCGCACGACCCCGTTACTCTCACGGCGGCGAAGTACCGGTTCCTGAACCTGCTCGGCGAGTACCTCAGAGAAGGGGGGTTCCCGCAGGTCGTCCTTGGTGATGAGACGATCCGGCGGGATCAACTCGCGGCATACTACGATAGTATCGTCTACCGTGACATCGTGCGGGTCAACAAGGTGCGCAACCAGAAGGCGCTCGGCGATCTGCTCGCATACTGCATGACAAACGTAACCTCTCCCTACTCCTATCGGAACCTCCAGGAGATGCTCGGCATCGATATCGAGACCATCAAGGAGTACCTCCACTATGCAGAGCAGGCAAAGATCCTCTTCGAGATCCCCTACTTCAGCTACTCACTGAAGGTACAGAGCCGGAACAACAAAAAGATCTACTGCATCGACAACGGCCTCAGGAACGCCGTCTCGTTCCGGTTCTCGAAAGACGAGGGAAGACTCGCCGAGAATCTCGTCTTTGTCGAACTTATGAAGCGAGGTCATGAAGTGTACTACTGGAAGAAGAAAGGCGAAGTCGACTTCGTCGTTAAAAACCCGGATCAGTCGCTCTCGGCCATCAATGTCTCCTACACGGACGCCCTCCCCGAGAGGGAAGAGGGAGCGCTGCTTGAGTTTGCGGACCTGTACGGCACGCGAGTGCAGGAGTGTATACTCCTCACGAAGGATACACAGAGAGAGGCAGGGAGGGTCCGGTATATCCCGCTCTGGAAGTGGCTGCTTTTGCAGCGCTGAGCAGGCGCCGGGTCATGCAGAGATCATGGTATCATTCTCGGGGAAATGAGGTACCTCACCCCGGACAAGGAGAGCAGGCTCTATGGGGATAGGGGCGGCACTCCTCCGCCATCATCCTCTACGGGTCGTTTTCCCGCGGCGACTTCCACGAGGGGAGCGATCTCGATCTCATCATCGTCGGGGACTTCCCCGAGCGGCAGCCATCCTCGATCTGACCGATCGAGCCGATCTGCTACACCGACGAAGAGTTCGCCGAACTGGTCCGGAGCGCTAACCCGTCCATCCTCCAGGCGGAGACCCACGGCACCGGTCGCGGGCCAGGATCACTTTGCGGTTTCTTCGCCTGCTCCGCGATGATCTCATCAAACGTCCCGTCGGGGCCCTTCAGATCCAAGATCTCCTCGTAGGTTTTTTGTTGCACCCTGTAGTCACCATCAGTGTGCCCTGAATAGTTACTCTGGAACAAAAGTGGATGAACTCGGGTATGATCGCGCCACGTGTTGCGGGCAGGCCTTTCACCGAACAGGGTTGTCCTCAACAGATGAATCTCCCCTTGCGGAGCCAAACCCGCCCGCCGATGAGCCCAGCAGAGGCGGAATACTCATTATTTGAGAGGAAGGCTCCTCTTCTGATATATCCTGTATAGATAGGTTGATGTCCTGCAACCAGTACTGTAGTAAGAATGAAAATACAGATCTGACCGCCGGGAAACCACCCGGTTGAACGACTCTGATGGTCAAAGAGCCCTGATTTTTGTCCAGAACCATGCCAAACGATCCCAACCACGCCAAACCCCCGACCGGATACCATCCTGCATGCGGCGCAGACCCCGGACCAAAAGTCTGGATACCCCCTGTCGCCTTCTTAGTGCTTCTCACCGCTCTCGCCGCAACAAGCTTCTATAACTACCTTCTTTTTCACACGATCGTCGAACTCGTCGCCGTGGGAATAGCGATAGCAGTCTTCACCGTCGCCTGGAACGCCTGGGAGATGCGGGAGAACATCTACCTGATCGTCATCGGCACCGGCCTCCTCTGCGTGGCCGGGATAGGACTCGTCCACACGCTCGCCTACGATGGTATGGGAATCTTCGTCGGCTATGACGCAAACCTCCCGACACAACTCTGGATCGCCTCTCGCTACCTCCTTGCCGGGACACTTCTCGTCGCACCGCTCCTGATCGAGAAAGGACCAGGTCCCCGGAAGATCCTTGTCGGATTTACCGGAATAACCATAGCACTCCTCCTCTCGATCTTTGCCTTCCCGATCTTCCCTGACTGCTACATCGAGGGGTCAGGGCTGACGACATTTAAGATCGTGAGCGAGTACGTCATATCAGCCCTGCTGGTTCTTGGAGCCATCGCGTTTTACCGGGTGCGAACCACCTTCTCACCCCTGGTATCGCGCTACCTTATCGCGGCTATACTCGTGCTGATCCCGTCAGAGCTCGCCTTCACGCTCTACGTCAGCGTCTACGGGATCGAGAACATGATCGGCCACCTCCTGATGGTGCTCTCGTATGGCCTCTTCTACGTAGCCTTCGTTGAGTTCGGTATCCGGCAGCCCTGCGCGGTGGTCTTCACCGATCTGGCGAGAAGCGAGAGACAGCTGCGGCGGGAGAAAGACCGGCTTGGACAATACCTGGATATCGCCGGCGCCCTCTTCGTCGCTCTCGACCGGGACGGCCGGATCACCCTCATCAACCGTCGGACATCAGAGATCCTCGGCTGCTCAGAGGAGGAGGTCATGGGCGAGCTCTGGGCCGATCGGTTCATCCCCGCCAGAGAGCGTGAACACTTCCACACCCTCTTCACCGGACTGATACAGGGTGATATCGAGTCCGGCGAGTTTGAGAGGACAGCGGCCCTCACTGCGGAGGGTGATGAGCGGATCATCGAGTGGAACAACACCACAATCCAGGACATGGACGGAACCATAATCGGGACGCTCAGCTCCGGAAAAGACATCACCGAGCAACAGCTCGCAGAGGAGGCGCTCAATAAGGCAAACGAGAAGTTAAACCTCCTCTCAGCGATCACCCGCCACGATATCCTCAACCAGATCACCATCGCACGCGCCTACATCGACTTCTCTATCGAGGATACCAACACCCCCGGCACCCTTGACTACCTCAAACGCGCCCAGTCTGCCGTGGACGAGATCCAGAAACAGATCGAGTTCACCCGGAACTACCAGGACATGGGGGTGAAAAGGCCCGTCTGGCAGAGGCCGGAGGAGCTCATCCTGGAGAGCGCCGCAGAGCTGGCCCTCCTGGCGGAGATTCAGGTCGATCTCGCAGGCCTTGAGATCTATGCCGATCCGATGGTGAAGAAGGTCTTCTACAACCTCATCGACAACGCCGCCCGCCATGGCAAGAATATAACGGAGATCCGCATCTCCCGGGCGAGGGCAGGACAAGATCTCCTGATACTCTGCGAGGACGATGGCATCGGCATCCCGGACGAGGAGAAGGAGGCGATCTTTCGAGCGACCTACAGGAGACGGCATGGGCACGGGCTGTTTCTGGTTGCAGAGATCCTCGGGATCACCGGGATGTCTATCCGCGAGACAGGAGTCCCCGGGGAAGGGGCACGGTTTGAGATCCGGGTGCCAAACGGAGGGTGGCGCGACGCAGGCGCCCCTGGTATGGGGGGTTCTTCTACGTCGATACCGGATCGTCCAGCCGAGCAGTCTTCATCAGACCCAGTTCACAGGTGACAGAATCGACCTGTTACCGAAGGGAGACGTCTGCTCCACAGCCTGAAGATATACGGCACTCGCAAAGTCAGGCCACTGCCGCAATTTCGCGTGACTGTTGGCGCTCCATCCCCCACGTCATGAAGATACGGCGGTCGCCACCTTACAGATCGCGACTGAGGCGCACATCAACCTCTGCCGACATGAGCAACCCCCCCACAGCGGTACCCGATGGAGAGACTTGCCGCGTATACCCGAACGCCACCCCTTGACGCCTGCACCGCCTCAGACCCAAATAACAAGACTCATCCCTCCCCCGCCCCCATCCTCTCACCAGGAGAGAACACCGGATTGTCCCCCGCCACCCTGTACCGCCAGCTGCCCGGAGAGGGCCTCGACGCATTCATCGCGGCGTTCCAGAAAACCGCTGCCCGCGACCCGTTCGGCACCGCCTTCATCGTCCCGACCTCCCGCCTCGCCCGGGAGATCGTCCGCCGCCTCAGGGACGAGGGCTCCCCGGTCGTGTCCAGCACGGTCACAACCCTCTCCGGGTTCGCCCACAACGTGCTTGCAACGGAGACGGTGATCTCCGGGACCGAGTCCCGGCTCATCCTCACCCGCCTCCTCTCCACCGGCCGGTACCCGCTCCTCGCCGGCGCCGGGGCAGTCGATGAACTCGCGACCCTGTTTGAGGTCATCTGCATGCGAAAGATCGACTACCCGGCTGCTCTCGGCGACCTCGCGACAGCAAAGTGCGCTGAGATCGCCCGCCTCTTCGACGCATACCACCAACTCCTCGATGAACACGACCTCGTCGATGAGAGCACGCTCTTTACCCGTGCGATCCGGATACCCTCCGATACGGCCTGGCCCCGGACGGTCTACGTCTACGGTCTCTTTGAGCCGATGCCACTCGAACGCGACCTGCTCCTTGCCCTGCGGTGGTCCGTGGAGGATTTTTACTACTCGATCCCCTACGCCGGAGATCCGACCGTCTTTGCCGATGACGGGGAGTGGTTGAGCCCGGATACGGTCATCGCCACCCCGAGCTCCCGGTCCAGGGCTGCCGATGGTCGTATCCGCCTCGCAGAACGGCGCGACCGGCTCGACGAGGTCCGGGCAATCGCACAGGAGATACGCGATCTGGTCGCCGCCGGCGTGCATCCAGACGAGATCGTCGTCGCTTTCCCCGACCTCGCATCAGCACTGCCTTACGTGGACGAAGTCTTCCCTGACTTCGGGATCCCATACACCGGGTCCGGCGGTCGCCCCCTCTCCGCATCGCCTCTCGTCCGGACGCTGCTCGATATCATTACGGTTCCTGTCCGAGGTTACCGGCGCACCGACCTCGTCGCCCTCGCGACCTCCCCCTACCTGCCGATCACCTGCGCATGCGAGCTCGATCTCCTCTCCCGGGAGGCCCGGATAACCGCCGGAGCGCCCGCCTGGGGTGAACGGCTCGCCGCGCTCGCATGCGCCATCGACGAGGAGCGGCCGGCCCCCCCGAGATCCCGGCTCGCAGCCATGGCGGCCTCGATAGAGACGGTGCAGGACGCCGTCAGAGCGCTCCTCACCGATCTCTCGGCGCTTGAGGGGACGAAGACGGTCACCGGCCACCTTGCCGCCTACCGCTCGCTCCTTGAGCGGTGGCAGGCCCCGACCATGCCCGGGGAGGGCGATCCCGATCTCCTCGAAGAGGAAGCACAGGATCTCAGGGGGTTCGTCGGTCTCCTTGCGACGATCGAGCGCCTCGCCCGGCTGCTACCGGACGAGACGGTATCCCTTGCGGAGTTCTCCTCCCTGCTCGAACAGTCTGCCGCCAGAACCCGGACAGCCCGCCGGCGGGACAGCGGCGGCGTCCAGGTGGTCGGTGTCCGGGAGGTCGGGCACCTCACCATCCCCTACCTCTTCATCGGCAACCTCATCGAGGGCACGATGCCACGGCTGACCACCCGGCTCCCGTTCACCACCGATGCCGAGACCCGGCGCCTCGGGACACGGTCGGGCGAGGATATACTCCGGGAGGAACGCTACTCCTTCACCGCCGCCCTGCTCTCCGCCCGCTCCAGGATCTACCTGAGCTACCCCGTGGCCGACGGGGCAACGCCGCTGGTCCGCTCCGGGTTCGTGGATACCGTCTGCGAGACGTTTGCCCCGGACACGTGGGGGAGCGATGAGTTCCCCGACTCCCGTCTCGCGGCAGCCCGGCAGGCCGGCACCCTCCTCGCCCGGGGCGACCTCCCCCCCCGGATGCCGCCACCCCTCTCCGTCGGCGAGGCCATCCGCCGCCTCAACATAGAGAACTACCACCGGCAGGGCGGCTACGACTCCCCGTACGACGGCCTGCTCGACGGCGACCCGGTGGCCGTCACAGCGCTTGCTGAGCGTTTCGGCGATGGAACAATCTTCTCCCCAACAGCGCTCGAGACCTACGCCGACTGCCCGTTCCGGTTCTACCTGGAGCGGGTCCTCGGTCTCGCACCGCTGCCGGAGGCCGACCCGGACCTGACGGCGCAGGAACGGGGGAGCCTCATCCACCGGATCACCCACCGGTTCTACTCCGGCTGGACGGGTGACGGCAACGGCCCGGTCACCGAGACGGGGTACCCCGCCGCCCTCCAGCGACTCCTGGCGGTCGGCCGGGAAGAGTGTGACCGGTTCACGCTCGAGACCCCATCATGGCTCGCGGACAGGGAGCACCTCCTCGGGTCGCCCGAGGCGGGACGAAGCCTCCTTGAGCGGTTCCTCGAGCACGAGGTGGAGATCACGGCTTCCCGCTTCGTCCCGGACGCCTTTGAGGTCTCGTTTGGCCTCCCGGTGGTTCCGGGGGAGGTCGATGGGATATCGATACCTGATGCGGTCACCATCCCGCTCGGCGACGAGACCATCCGCCTGCGGGGCAGGGTTGACCGGGTCGATATCCTGCCTGAGGGACGGTTCATGATCACCGACTACAAGACGGGGTCTTCGCACCCCCGGCTCAGGGATATCAGGGCGGGCAGGGCCCTCCAGCTCCCCCTCTACCTCCTGGCAGTCGAGACCCTGACCGGGATGGAGGGGGTTGCGGGCACCTACTACACCCTCAGGCGCGGGAAAATCCGGAACCAACCGGTCTTCTGGGACGCCGGGCTGAAGGACTGCTTCGCCTGTTTCCCCGGATCAAGCCGGAACAGTGTTGAGGATATCCGGGAACTCGTCGACGTCACGCTCGCATGGGTGCAGCGGTACCTCTCCGGGATACGCGCCGGGTGCTTCCCGCCCCGGTCGGACACCGGACCCTGCCCGGCGTACTGCGGGCTCAAGACCATCTGCCGGTTCGACGCCCTGCGGCTGCTCAGCGCGGAGGTGCAAGATCGATGAGACTGACTGAGCGCCAGGCGCGGGCGGCGTTTGACCATACGACGAGCAAATGTGTCACCGCCGGTGCGGGAACGGGGAAGACGCACGTCCTGGTGCAGAAGTACCTCAGCCTGCTCGAGGGGGGCACCAGCATCGGCAGCATCCTCGCACTGACCTTCACCGAGAAGGCGGCCGGCGAGATGAAGGTCCGGGTTCGCCAGGCGCTCGCGGGACGGAAAAGCGATATCCGCGACGAGTTCATGTGGGCGCGGATATCGACCTTCCACTCCTTCTGCGCCTCCGTCCTCCGGGAGTTCCCCATCGAGGCCGGCGTGGGACCATCCTTCACCATACTCGATGAACGGGAAGCGTTCCGGCTCCGTGAGGAGGTGCTCGACGACCTCATCCATGGCACCCCGCCCGCCGGGTGTCGGGACGCGGTGATCGGTGCCCTCCGGGCGGTCGGGACCTACGAACTGAAGAACTACATCGAAGCGCTGTACACCCGGCGCGGAGCTGCAGAGACGTTCTTTGCCACCCTCGCACGGAGCGAAGAGGAGGTGCTCAACGCCTGGCGGACGGCCGTGGAACGGTATCGGGCGGAAGCCTTCACGACCTTCCTCGACCATGCCGCATCCCCTGTCGCGAAGCTCCGTGACCTTGCCACCCGCTACCCGGGCGAGCCCGATACCGCCGGAGCCTACCTCCGGGCGATCGAACCCTGCCTCGCCGGCGAGATCGCGGTCGCCGGGCTTGCCGAAGTTCACGGCGTCTCGCGGTTCCGCCGGAACATGGGGCAGAAGAAGAACTGGGCAGGAGACGACCTCAAAGAACTCCGGACGGCCTACGGTGCCCTTGGTCAGTGCCTCAAAGACCACGCAGACGCCTGCCTGCTCACCCTCGACCCATCGGATCCCTTCACCGGGGTAACGCTCGACTTCTTCCGCGACCTCGGTATGGTCTTTTCGGCGTTTCTCGATGCGATCGAGGCCGAGAAGCGGCGCCGAAACGCCCTCGACTTCGACGATCTGGTGAACCGCACCCACCGGCTCTTCTGCGATCGAGAGGATATCGCCGAGACGCACTTCAGGAGCCGGTTCCAGTTTATCCTGATCGACGAGTTCCAGGACACCGATCCCACCCAGATCGCGATCATCCGCGCCATACTCAGCGACTCCGCGAACCTCTTCATCGTCGGCGATCCAAAGCAGTCCATCTACCTCTTCCGGGAGGCCGACGTCACGCAGTTTGCACATACCCGTGACCTCATCGAGGGCGACCTCGGCGGGGAGACGGTCGCCCTCGACGTCAACTTCCGGAGCACGCCCGAGGTCGTCACGTTTACGAACGCTCTCTTCTCCGCTCTGATGGCCGAGGAGGAGCGGCCCTGGGAGTTCCTCTACGAGCCACTGCACCCCTTCCGCAGAGATGATGCCGGCTCAGTCGAGGTCCTCCTCTGCCCGAAGGTCAAGGATCGGGCTGCCGGCCGCCGGGCCGAGGCGGATATGGTGGCAAAAAAGATCCGGGCCATCGTCGAGCGGGAGGAAAAGGTGATCGTCCGCGCCGGTGGTGCCCGCCCGGCCGGCTACGGCGACGTCGCCATCCTCCTTGAGCGGCGGACGAATCTCGCCTACTACGAGTGGGCGCTCGCCCGCTACGGCGTCCCCTACCGCGTCCACGCGGGCCTCGGGTTCTACGAGCGCCAGGAGATCTACGACCTCTACACCATCCTCCGGTTCCTCATAAACCACCTGGACGATGTGGCGCTCTACGGTGCGCTGCGGTCACCCTACTTCGGGCTCTCCGATGCCCGGCTCTACCATATCATGCAATCAGCGGGGCGCTCCCTCTGGGAGCGGCTGCAGGCCACGGCGGAGCCGGCGGTGGCGACCCTCCGCGATTGGCTCCTGCTCTCCCGCAGGCTCCCGCCCGCCCGCCTCATCCGCCGGATCGTCGATACCTCGGGGATCTCTGTTCTCCTCGGCGGTATGGGCGGAGGCGAACAGGCCGTAGCGAACATCGAGAAGCTGATCGCCATCGCGAGAGGTGCCGATCAGCTCCCGGAGTTTGTCGCGGAGCTCGGCCGCTCCATCGACGATGCGCAGCGTGAGGGGGACGCGCCCCTCGATCTCACATCGACCGATGCGGTCTCGATCATGACGGTGCACGCCGCAAAGGGGCTTGAGTTCCCGGTCGTCGTCCTCCCGGACCTTGCGGAGACGCCACGGTCCGGCGGGGGCACGATCATGGTGGAGGAGGGGTTGCTGCTCGGTGTCTCGATACCGAACCCGGCAAACGATCACGAGCGTGAAGAGACGGCCATCCTCCGGCTCCTCAAAGACGAGTACCGGCAGAAGGAGAGCGCGGAGCGTAAACGGCTCTTCTATGTCGCGGTCACCCGGGCAGAGGATCACCTGATCCTCTGCGGGGAGATGCCGGCTGATGTCCCGGAGCATGGAAAGGTCCGGATGGCCTGGCTCGCGCACTGTCTCGGGCTCTGCGATGAGGTCTACGCCCGGGGTGAGGCCGTCCTTGGTACGCTCCGCATCCCGCTCACACTCGATCCTGCGGCGATCCCGGTCGAAGTGCAGGAGGCCGCCCCGGTCTACCTGCGGGTGCCGGACGATCTTTTCGCACCGGAGGTTCCGGCGGGTATCCCATCTGATAGGAGGGAGCGTGTCTACTCGGCGAGCGAGATCGAGGGATACCTCCGTGGCCCGGGAGGCTTCGGGGAGGGTGCGCTGACCCGGGGTCTCATCGTCCACGAGGTCTTCCGCGGCCGCGATCCCGCCGTGGTGCTCCGGGAGTATGGCATGGACCCTGACCGGGCGGGAGAGTACCAGGACCTCTACGCCCGGTTCCTTGCATCCCCTCTGATGCAGGGGATCGTCTGCGACCACCGCGAGGTGCCGTTCTCGGTGCGGGTGAACGGGATCGCGTTTGAAGGGGTCATCGACCGGCTGGTGCAGCGGCCGAACGGCGCCTGGGTTCTCATCGACTACAAGACCGGGGCGCCGGCGGGGGACCATGCGATCCAGATGGCGATCTACCGGCAGGCCGCTGCCCAGATCCTCGGCGGCCCGGTCATACCCTACCTCTACTTCGTCGATACCGACCGCTGGGTGGATGTGGATGTGGA
>FZPS01000156.1_pt142 | contig 10257 bp, 13 predicted proteins | sample 1817821 | NCBI WGS metagenome assembly FZPS01 (sample SAMEA104158645, study PRJEB21678) | metagenome | place: Germany | collected 2015-04-21 | reverse complement strand
TGGAGAACTTCCGCACAATTTTGTTCAGCACCAGGGGCGTGAACGTGGGCAGATCCTTTCTGAACAGTGTCTTCTACGCCTCCCTGGTTACCCTCGGCGTCTTGGTCACCGCCACTCCCGCGGCCTACGCCTTTGCCCGCATGGAGTTTAGGGGAAGAGACGTCATTTTCTGGCTGATTGTGGCCACCCTGATCCTCCCGGTGCAGATGTTCATTGTCCCGGTTTATCTGCTCCTGGACCGTTTGGGGCTGCTCAACACCATTTGGTCCATCATCCTGCCGCCCATCGGGCCTGCCTTCGGTGTCTTCCTGCTGCGGCAGTTCATGCTCACCATCCCCGACGAGCTGGAGGATGCGGCGAAAATCGACGGATGTTCACCTCTGCGCTTCTTGGTGCAGATAGTTCCCTAAGAAGGTCAAAATGGCCAAGGAGGCCAGTGGCGGGCGCATCAAGGCTAGCCAAGGAAAAGATCACCAACACCGGAATGGCTGCCACAAAGGCCCCGGCCATGATCGTCCCCGCTTCGAACGTGCCGTGGTACTCACCCCTGATCCTGGTCAGGGCTGGCTGCAGGGGCAGCAGCTTGCTGTCGGTGATGACCAGCATCGGCCAGAGCAGATCATTCCAGATACGGTATATTGTCCGGGCGGTTTCCACTTCAGGGATCAGTAGATAGGGAGGGGTGCAACCATGAAGCATCTGGCGGTACTGGCACTTTTTATCCTTGTGGCTGCGGGCACCGCAGCGGCCCAGGGGGAACCAGCTGAGGATCTGCTGCCGCCGCTCCTCAGCGCCTCGGTGCACGATCCATCCATCATCAAGGTCGGGGACGTTTACTACGTTTTCGGTTCCCATTTGGCTGCGGCCAAATCCACCGATCTGCGCAACTGGCAGGCCATTGAAACCCGGGTACACGACCAGAACAGGTTGATCCCCGATGTGTATAAGGAGCTGGAGGAAGTGTTCGCCTGGGCGGAAACGGATACCCTCTGGGCACCGGATGTGATCCAACTTCCCGATGGGCGTTTTTACATGTACTACTGCGCCTGCCGGGGAGATTCTCCCCTGTCTGCGCTGGGGGTGGCCGTATCTGACCACATCGAAGGCCCTTACAAGAACCTGGGGATCATGCTCTTCTCTGGCGGCCTGCGGGCACCGGACGGAAGTCTGTACGATGCTACCAAGCATCCCAACGTGGTGGACCCCCATGTCTTTTTCGACGCGGAAGGCGAGCTCTGGATGGTGTACGGCTCCTATTCTGGTGGGATCTTTATCCTGGAGCTGGATCCGGAAACGGGCTTTCCCCTCCCGGATCAAGGCTACGGGAAGCGCCTGGTGGGCGGGAACCACAGCCGCATCGAAGGACCGTATATCCTCTACAACCCCGACCTAGACTACTATTACCTTTTCCTCAGCTTCGGCGGCTTGGACTCCAGGGGAGGGTACAATATCCGGGTGGCCAGGTCGAAAAACCCCGACGGACCCTACTTCGATGCGGAAGGGAAAAACATGCTGGATGCCCACGGACCTAGGGGCAGCTTTTTCGATGACCGGTCCATTGAGCCCTACGGGGTGAAACTGGTGGGAAGCTTCCTCTTCCGCTCCGACTATGAGTATTACGGCTATGTCTCACCGGGCCACAACTCTGCCTACCATGACCCAGAAACGGACCGCTACTTCGTGATCATGCACACCCGCTTTCCCCAATCAGGGGAATACCACGAAGTGCGCACCCACCAGATCTTTTTCAACGAAGATGGCTGGCCTGTCATGGCCGTGCTGCCCTACGCTTTTGAGACGCTGGGTAAAGTTAGCACGGAGGAGGTGGTAGGGGACTATCTGTACGTAAACCACGGGAAGGATATCTCGTTCGTGAGAAAGCGGGCGGTGGAAATCAGCCTCAATGCCGATGGGACCATTTCCGGCGAAGCGGCAGGTACCTGGCATCTGGTGGATGACTACTTCGCCCGTGTGGAAATCGACGGCGTGCTGTACAAGGGCGTGTTTGTGCGCCAGTGGGATCCCGCGGCGTTGGATCGGGTGATGACCTTCACCGTCCTGTCTGAAGCGGGTGTGGCCCTCTGGGGCAAGGAGCTCCAGCGAGAACTGCTTGACCAGTGAATATGGGAAAGGAAGCTTTCTGAGCATGAAGGAGGAGGTTAGCATGGATAAGAGGTATTTTGTGCTGGTCGTCCTGTCTTTGACTCTGGTGTTCGCCGCGGGCCTGGGGCAGCTGCGGAAAAGCAGCCTATGATCTACTACAGCTTCGACGAAATCCAGGAGGACCTGGTTCTGGATGGGTCCGGCAATCAAAGGAACGCCCTGTTGGAAGGGGGCATCAGCTGGACAGCTGATGGCTACAAGGGCGGGGCACTCTACTTCGCTGGCGAGGACGGTTTTGTGCGTCTGCCTGACAATGTGGCCAGGCACCTGGACAGCATGACCATCGCCCTGTGGGTGAAGCTAGACTCCAACCCCATGTGGGCCAGGGTGTTTGACTTCCAGGGCTCCAAGGGGTTCATGTACTTGACCCTCAACTCAGGGGCTCCGGCCGGGGGCACGCGCTTTTCCATCTATGTGGGCGATCCGGATACGGAACCCATTCTTACCATCCCCGCGGACACCTTTGAGCTCGGCATGTGGTATCACATCGCGGTGGTGAGCGATGCGGAGAACTACCGTTTCTACGTAAACGGGGAAGAACTGGCGTCCTTGCCCGTGACCCATAAGCCAAGCGAGATCGGTTCCGATGTGGTTATGGCAAACTACCTGGGCAAATCCCAGTTCGAGGATCCCTATTTCCACGGCTTCATGGATGAGTTCTACCTCTTCGCCGAAGCCTTGAGCGCCGAGGAAGTAGCGGCACTGATGACACGCTAAAGATAGGGAAGGTAAGCCTCCAGCCCAGCGGCTGGGGGCCATTTTTCTTGTGCGGGCAAAACAAGGTATAGGCAAGCTGCCGTGGAATAAATGGTTTGAGGACCAAGGAAGAGGAGGTTGAGGAAAATGGCTTTACTTGCTGTGATCACAACCACCGCCACCGAGGAGGAAGCCAGGGCCATTGCCCGGGCACTGGTGGACCGGGGTTTGGCTGCCTGCGTGCAGATCTCTGCCCTGGAGAGCTTTTACATCTGGCAGGGGGCAGTGCAGCAGGAGCCGGAATACAGGGTGGTGGCCAAGACCACGGAGGAGCGCTATCCAGATGTGGAGCAAACCATCAAAGAGCTGCACTCCTATGAGCTGCCGGCCATCTATGGCCTGCCCCTTCATCCTGTGTATGCACCCTATGCCGAGTGGGTGAGAACCAGTTCGGGGGGTTCCCGTTAATCGGTACCGCCTTCTGGCCTCCCGGGTTTTCGGTTGACAAACGATGGCCAAGGGGATAAGATTGAGATAATTCTGTATTTCGAATTGCGCGACAAAAGTGTTCGACAAGGAGGGTGAAAATGCGCAAGAAACGAATTGTTGTTCTCTTGGTTGCGGTTGTGCTGCTACTTGGCCAAGCGGCCGCTGCTCATCAATCCGTGGATCCCGAGTCCACCTTGATTCCCTTCCATATGCAGGTTTTGGAAAACGGTCTGCGGGTGATTGTGAAGGAAATCCCATCGTATCCCATTGCCGTGGCTAATGTTTGGGTAGGAGTCGGAGCCAAGGATGATCCAGATGGTTTGTCGGGGATGGCCCACTTCTTCGAGCACCTGATGTTCCAGGGGACACCAAGTCGGCCGCTGGGGCAGATCTGGCAGGAGACAGCACTCTTGGGCGGGGATATCAATGCCGCGACGAGTTTGGATTTCACCTTCTACTACATTGTGGTCCCTTCAGAGCACATCCGCCAGGCCATGGAAATCCAGGCAGATGCCCTCCGGAACTCCCTGTTTGATCAGGCCCAAATTGACCGGGAGCGCCAGGTCATTCAGGAAGAAATCAGCATGGTGCGGGAGTCCCTCCAAACTTATCTGCTCCATTCGTCTCTGCAGGAACTCTTCGCCGGTACCAGCTATGGCAAGCCCATTCCCGGAACTTTGGAAGATCTGGCTCGAGTCAACCGCACCGAAATACTGGATTTCTACGCCCGCTATTATGTACCCAACAATATGGTCTTGGTGGTGGCGGGCAACGTGGTGGCAGAGGAAATCTTTGCCCTGGCCCGCGAGCTCTACGGCGATCTGGAGCCGAGGCCCTTACCCCCACCGGAATACATAGAAGTGCCGATCTTGGAGAGGGTAGTGCACAAAGAAGAAGAGCGGCCGGTGCAGCAGAGCTACATCCTGCTGGCCCATCCTGTTCCCGGCATGTACACCCGGGAGGCCGCGGCCCTGGAGCTGGCTTCCGTCATTTTGGCCCAGGGGCGCGCGTCCCGCCTCTACAGGCAGCTTGTGGAAAGGGAACGGGTGGTCAACAGCATCTCCGGATGGTATGAAGGTTTTTCCCAAGTGGGCTTCTTTGTCCTCGAGGCTGAACTGGAGCCGGGACAGCGGGACCGGTTTCTGGAGATCGTCCGGGCTGAGCTGCAGCGACTCCAGACTGAGCCCGTAAGCGAAGAGGAACTGGCCCGGGCGAAAGCTATGGTCCGCAGCACCGTGGCCTTTGGCACTGAGTCCAGCCTGAACGTGGCCTTGTTCTTGGGGCAGGCGGAGCTGATGGGCGGAGCACTTTGGGCCGTGAATTACAGCGCCATGTTGGACCAGCTCACCGCCGAGGATATTCAGCGTGCCGCCCAGCTCTACTTGAGTCCAGACGGCTATGTGCACAACGAGATCAGGCCGGAGGGGGGTAATATCCAGTGAAAAGGAACAGCATAGCCCTGGTGTTGTTGGTGGTTGTCCTGGCAGCGGCTCCGGCTCTGGCCGGGGAAGCATTTCGCTACACTTACAATGTGCAGAAGGTCGTTTTGGACAACGGTGTGACTCTGCTCCTTAAGGAGAATCCCGCCTTTGACATCATCGCCCTCACCTTGCTGTCCCGGGTGGGTACCATTCAGGATCCAGCCGGTTTGGAGGGTTTGACTTACCTCACTCAGCGCAATTTGCTGTCGGGGACGGTTAACCGCACGGCGCTGGAGTTGATCACGGAATTGGAGTCACTGGGCGTGCAGCTTTTGACCGCTACCTCGCACAGTTATTCACCGGTTTTCCTCCAGGCTTTGCCCGACAGCTTCCCCCAGGCCTTTGCGATCCTTTTAGATGTTCTGAACCACTCCACCTTCCCCCCGGAGGAACTGGAGAGGGAGCGTGAGCTCACCATGGCAACAGTGCGCAGCCTGGCTGATGACCCGATCAATGCGGCATTCCTGACCTATCTGGAGACCTTCTACGGTGATCATCCCTTCCGGAATACTGCCTACGGCTCGTTGGAGGGCTTGGCCGCTGTCCGCGCCGAAGACCTGCGGGAGTGGAAGCAGTACATCTACGCTCCTGAGAACCTGGTTGTCGCGGTGGTGGGCAACTTCCACACCGAGGAGCTGCTGCCGCAGCTGGAAGCAGCTTTCGGCCCTTGGCAGCCTGGGTATGAAGGATCCTTGGTGCCCAGGGAAACCGTACCGTTTTCCCATCCACCGGAAGATCGTGAGGTTAAGGTCCAGGTGCCCATGGAAGCATCGTTTGTGATCATGGGATACCCTGCACCCGATACCTTTGACCCTGATAGTGCAGCCATGGCCGTGATCAACACGGTCTTGGGCATGGATTCCGGTTCCCGTCTCTGGACGGAACTGCGGGAGAATCTGGGCCTGGTTTATCTGGCTTTCTCCGCCTACGATGAGCGGGTGGGTCCGAGCAACTTATACGCCCTGGCCGCAACTCACCCCGCGGCGGTGGAGACGGTGAAGGAACAGATCCGGCAGCAGGTGCAGCGTTTTATCACCGAAGGGCTTACCGAGGAGGAAATCGCCGCAGTGGCCGCCCAAAGGTGGGGGGGATTTCTCATTAAGAACGAAACCAACCTGTCCCAAGCCGTGCTCCTGGCCCAAGCTGAGCTTTCTGGCCGCGGCTATGCCTGGGTGGATGAGTACATGAACTTCTTCGCCGACGTGACCCCGGAGGACATCAAGCGGGTGGCGGAGAAGTACTTCCAGCACTACACCAGTGTGGTGGTGGGACCCTAGAATCGGGACAACGGACTCGTCGGTTGCTGTGCCGGCGGGTCCTTTTTTGCCCTTTGTTGTAAAGCAAGCTTGACAATGCGCCCGGCAGGGCGTACAATGGCAATGGATGCAAAGCACACTTTACATCGAGGCTGAGGGGTGGTTCCAGTTGAAGAACAAAGTGGCAGCACTGCGCCGGGAACGGGGCATCACCCAGGAGGAACTGGCCGATGCCCTTGAGGTGTCGCGCCAGACCATCAGCTCCATCGAAAACGGGAGGTACAATCCCTCTCTCGAACTGGCTTTCCGTATCGCCCGGTTTTTCGGGCTGACCATTGAAGAGATCTTCCAGGAGGATGAGTACCGATGAAAAAGCAGAGGGTCCGTGAGGTGGCCGTGTTCACTTTGGGATTGGTCTTGCTGATAGTGGGCATAGCACTCTGGGAGAACAAGGTGGGCGGAGTACTTCTAGGGGTGGGAGCCGGCCTGATGGGCATGTCTGCGGCGCGGCTTTACACGGGCTGGGTTGTGGCTAAGGATCCCAAGTTGGCCAGGCAGGTGCAGATTGAGGAGCAGGATGAGCGCCTAGTCCACATCAACAGCTTCGCCAAGGCCAAGGCCTTCGACTTTCTCCATGTTCTAGTGCCGCCCTTTCTCTTGATTCTCTCCCTGGCCCGGGTGCAGCTGTGGATTGTCTTGCTGGGCGTGGCCATCTATGTGGTGGACTGGGTGGTGTATTTCTTCTTCTATGTAAAAAGGACCAGGGAAATTTAGTTCGGGAAATGCTTGGGGCAAATCCTTGGGCAGCTCCACAGATAACTAGGAGGCGACGGAAGTGAATGTGCGGGTACTCCGGGAAAACCTAATCCTCTACAGCTTGCTGCTGCTCACTGCTGTCTTGATTTACTTCGCTTTTCTTTTGGGCAGCCATATCTCCCCCCGGTACCTGTGGCTGTTGCTGCCCGGGGCGCTTGGGGCGGGACTGAGCTACCTGGAGTACCGGCGCTTGCAGCGCCGCAAGCTCCTTTCCAGACTGCGGGCCCAGTGGGGAATTCCCGAGATGAAAAAGGAACGGGACTTCGCGGCCATCGCTTCCCTTTTTGAGCAGGCGGAACGGCCGAACACGGCCCTTGATGATCGCACCTGGCAGGATCTGACCATGGACGCGGTCTTCTCCCGCCTGGACCGCACCTTGACCTGGCCGGGCATGCAGACCCTGTACCGTTTGCTGCGCCTCCCGGAGATTGACAACTTGGAGAAGCTGCGGGCCAGAAGCCGGGCGGTGACCGGTTTTGAGCAGGAGAAAAGCGTACGGGAAGCGGTGCAGGTGATCCTCAGCGGCATGGAGGGACGCCTCGGCTCCGGGCTGCCCACGCTGATCTGGAACACTCCCCAGATCACACCCCGCCATCCCCTGATCCTCTACCGGTTGATGTTCGTTTTGGCGCTGTTTTCTCCGCTGCTCTTGCTCTTGTCCCTGCGTTTTTTCCTGGTCATGGTTTTCATTTTCCAGATCAACATGTACCTGCACTTTAAGGTGCAAAAGGAGACCAAGGCCCATTTTGAAGGGGTACGGGCCCTGCGGCAGCTGATCACGGTAGGAGGCAAGCTGGCCCGCATAGATGCCCAGTTCCTCGGGGAGCTTCCCGCAGCCCTGCGCAGCGCCTTGGGACAGGTTAAGGGCTTCCGCCGAATTGTGCGCTATGTGGGGACGGAAAGCACCGATCCCCTTACCTACATGTTCCAGCAGTATTTCACCATTTTCTACCTGGCGGAAGTGCGGGGGTTTTACCGGGCGTTGGATTTCATCAAGGAAAACAGAAAGCCTCTGCAGCAGCTGTTTTTGGCCGTGGGGGAAATCGATGCCCTGCAGTCGGTGGCTTCCTACCGCGCTTCCCTGGACTACTATTGCGAACCGGAATTCACCCAAGGGCGCGGCCTGGAGCTAAAGGAGGCCTATCATCCGCTTTTGGCGGAGCCGGTGCCCAACTCCGTCCAGATCGGTGGCCGCGGCATCCTGATTACCGGGTCCAACATGTCGGGTAAATCCACCTTCCTGCGGACGGTTGGGGTGAATGTGCTTTTGGCCCAGTCCATCGCCACCTGCCTGGCCCGGAAGTACCGCGGCTGCCCCCTGCGCTTGCTTACTTCCATCGGCCGGGCGGATAATATCATCGAAGGGAAGAGCTATTACCTGGAGGAGGCCCTGAGTGTTCTGAGGGTCATCGAGGCCTTAAGTGACCGGCTGACGGCTTTGGTCATCTTTGACGAGCTCTACCGGGGTACCAACTCCGAGGAGCGGATTTTCGCGGCTAGGCGGGTTTTGGAATACCTGGTGCGGCGGAACGCCTTGGTGCTCACCGCCACCCACGACCTGGAGCTCACCAGCTTGCTGGCGGAGCACTATGACAGCTTCCACTTCAGCGAGCGGGTGGGCGCGCTGGGCCTGGAATTCGACTACAAATTGAAAAAAGGGCCGGCCACCACGAAGAATGCCATTGCCCTTTTGCGCTATTTAGGTTATCCCAAGGAAATTACCGACTAAAGCCCTAGACCAGCCTATGGCGGTGGGCATAGATGGCAGCCCGGGTGCGATCCTCCACGCCCAGTTTGCTCAGGACGTTGCTCACGTGGATCAAGTCCATAAGTGTGTGTAAAATCCCTCGGTTAGATGAACTCAGCGTATTGGGGTAACCTTACTTACTTTTTTTGCTTGTTGCTGTTGTTTTTTCCATTCATGGTATTCCGTCATGTCCAGGTATCTTTTGCCGCTGGACCACTTTTCATCCATTTCCATCAATAAGGCACCAATCAATCGGACAACCGATTCCCGGTTCGGAAAAATACGAATCACCTGTTCCCGGCGGCGAATCTCCTCGTTGAGCCGCTCGATCCCATTGGTGGTCCGCAGCCGTTTGCGGTATCGCTCCGGAAGCACCAGCACGGCCGTTGCATCGTCAAAACCGGCTTCCAAGACCGCCATGGCCTTGGGAGCCCTCGTTTCATACGCCTGCAACGTTTGGTTCAGCAATAAACGGGCGGTGTCCATATCAGGAGCGTCCAGGATGGCCCGCACATGTGGATACAGTTCCTCCTGCAAGGATTTGGGCGTCACATCCAGGATGTTGCGCATGAAATGGGTCTGGCACCGTTGCCAGGTCACCCCTTGGAAGTGTTGGCGAATCGCTTTGACCAGTCCGCCATGATGGTCGGAGACGATAACGTCGACACCGCGCAAATCCCGGCTTTTCAGCCAGGAGAAAAATTCACTCCAACTGGCTTCGGATTCGCTGTCGCCCAGCATTAAACCTAAAATTTCACGATAACCGTCGTCATTGACACCATACGCCAACATCACACCCCGGGAACGAACCCTTCCTTCTTCCCGCACCTTCAGCACCAAAGCGTCCACCACAAGAAAGGGAAAACGGCTGTCACGAAGGTTGCGTTCGTTCCAAGCGGTCACAATGGGGTCCAGCCGCTTGCACAATTCGGAAACAGTGGATTTGGAAAACTCCACACCGCAGAGTTCTTCCGTAATCTGTGCGACTTTCCGGGTGGAAACCCCATTGACCACCATCTCCATCAAAGCCAGCACCAAGGCTTGCTCACTGCGTTGATAGCGGGCAAACAATTCCGTGGAAAACTTGCCGTTCCGAAGCCGGGGAACCCGCAGCGTGATCGTGCCCACCCGAGTTGTTAGCTGATGGGGATAAGTGCCGTTGCGGTAACCTTGACGGTTTTCGGTCCGCTCGTAAGGTTCTGCGTTGAGTTGTTCGGTGGCTTGAGCTTCCAGCACTTGGTTCAATACCGCCTCCAAAAGGGAAGCAACACCTGCATCCTGGGAGTTCTTCAAAAAAAGTTGGTGCAAAAGGTCGGAATCTACGGTAATCTGGTATTGAGCCATTTCTGATGTCTCCTCTCTAGGATGTTATGGTTGCAACTTCATTCTAACCGAGGGACACAAGAAATGGCTTCTTTTATTTCATGGGGAAACCAATTTTACACAATTATACGGGCTCAACTGGTCGCTTTGAAAATTGCATCTAAAATGCAATAGCAAATGCAACAGCTAGCCAGAAACCCGTTCTATAAAGCATTTCACAGTTGTGTTCAGCTTCGATAGTTCCTCCTGGAAGAGCTCCAACGGTGTGCGGTAACCCAAGATCTTC
>FZPS01000102.1_pt353 | contig 10257 bp, 10 predicted proteins | sample 1817821 | NCBI WGS metagenome assembly FZPS01 (sample SAMEA104158645, study PRJEB21678) | metagenome | place: Germany | collected 2015-04-21 | reverse complement strand
TCTTAACAGGGCAACCCAAGGTTTGTATCCTGTAGGTTCAACCTTCAAAACCCTGGTTGCAATAGCAGCTCTGGAAGAAGGTGTAATGACTCCCTATCAGAAAATTAAGTGCCTTGGAATGATTGAAGTAAACAACAGGGTGCACAGATGCAATGCGTATCATTATGATATTGACATGGTAAGGGCTATCGCTGAATCCTGTAACGTGTACTTCTATGAGACCGGAATAAAAACAGGAATAAAAAATTTGGACAAGTGGGCTAAAGCCTTTGGCCTTGGTGAAAAAACAGGTATTGAGATACCAGAATACGCAGGATACAGAAACAACGAGGAAACCATGAAGCTTATGGAGTCTGATATTTACCACGTATGGACGCCATCAGATACAGCTCAGGCATCAATCGGACAGCTGTATAACCTGTTTACACCGATTCAGCTCAGTAACTACGCTGCTGCCATTGCCAATGGGGGATACTTGAACACGCCGCATTTGATTGCCGCTTCCGTATCCAACAGCGGACATGTGGAAAAATATGAAGCTGAAAGGAAGAATATTGGAGTCAAGGAAGAAACATTGAAAGTAGTCCAGGAAGGTATGATTACCATGTCCAAGCTGAGCGGTATTGCGAAAAGGGAGTACAGAGGTTTTCCGGATGGTTTTGCAGCAGGCAAAACGGGAACTCCTCAGACTGGTCTTGAGGCATTCGGAAGAAGCTCCCACTCGGTGTATATCTGCTATGCTCCATCCGATAATCCTGAGATTGCGATTTCCGTTGTTATTGAGTATGGTGCATCGGGTTCAAACTCCATTGCCGTTGCAGGCGAGGTTTTGAGAGCATACTACGGCGACACCGGTCTTGGTGAAGGGTTGCCTGCAAGAAAAGACGGACTGGGATTTGGAGACGGTTTTAGAAATTTCAAATCTCTCATACAAGGATAAAGTTGAGGAGAGTAGTCGAACCAATAGACATACAACTAGACACGCCCAATACGCATCAATAATTGCCATACAAACAATATTCGGGCTTTCCTCTTAATAATACACATTATTATGGAGGTAGGAATATGAGTGAGGTTATTGTTGTTACTTCGGGCAAAGGTGGTGTCGGAAAAACCACTACAACGGCAAATATCGGTGCCGCACTGGCACTTGAAGGAAAACGTGTGGTATTAATCGATACGGACGTGGGACTTAGAAATCTCGATTTGGTTATGGGACTTGAAAACAGAGTGGTATACACACTTGTAGATGTTATCGAGGAAAAATGCAGGGGAATTAAACAGGCACTGATAAAGGACAAGCGTTTTCACAAGCTGTATATCGTCCCTGCGGCGCCATCGGGATACAGGCACCAGATTAAGCCGGAACAAATCGTAAAAGTATGTGAACAGCTAAAAAAAGAATTTGATTATATAATAATTGACTGCCCTGCGGGAATAGAAAACGGGTTTGAAGTGGCAATTGCACCTGCGGATTTTGCAATTGTGGTCACAACTCCGGAGGTTTCTGCAGTAAGAGATGCGGACTGTGTCATAGGTTTGCTTGATTCAAATCATGTAAGAGACCACAAGCTGGTCATTAACAAGGTAAGACCTGAAATGGTTCGAAAAGGGGAAATGCTCAGCATCAATGACATTGTGGAGATACTGGCGGAAGAACTCCTTGGAGTAATCCCGGATGACGAGGATGTAATAGTTTCAACCAACAGAGGAGAACCCATAGTACTGGCAGGAAGAAGCTCTGCGGGCAAATCCTACAGGGACATAGCAAGAAGAATCATGGGACAAAACGTCCCCCTGGTCGATTACACCAGGAAAAAGGGCTTTATGCAGAAAGTGTTTGGTAAAAACGAAAGGGGGTACTACTATGAGGCGTAACAAGGGTAATTACATAGGCTCGAAGGAAATTGCAAAGAACAGGTTGAAGTCCTGTATAAACAGTGATAGAGTAAAGGTTGACCATGATGTAATGCAGATGCTTGAAGCGGAAATTAGGAATGTGGTTTCAAGCTATATAGATACAAAGGGAGCATCTTTTGAATTAATAGTTGAAATAGGTGATGGGAAAAACAATGGGAAAGATAATAGTACTTGATGAACTTACAGCAAACAAAATAGCAGCAGGAGAAGTAATCGAAAGACCAGCGTCTGTGGTTAAAGAACTTGTGGAAAACTCAATAGATGCCGGTGCTGACAATATATCCATTGAAATAAAATCCGGTGGGATAAAGTATATAAGGATAACGGACAATGGTCAGGGATTTGAACCTGACGATGCGGTGCTAGCCTTTGACAAGCATGCAACAAGCAAGATAAGAGTTGCAGAGGATTTGGAGAATGTAAATACTCTTGGCTTCAGGGGAGAGGCCCTGCCAAGCATTGCTTCGGTAAGCCGTGTTAAACTTGTAAGTAAAACTGCGGAAGCCCCTGTTGGCGTATGTGTGCACCTGGAAGGTGGAGATCTGATAGAGGTTAGTGAGATAGGCTGCGCAAAGGGTACCACGTTGGAGGTAATGGATCTTTTCTTCAACACACCTGCCCGATACAAATTCCTAAAAAAGGACCATGTGGAGGCATCCTACGTAACCGATGCCATTGAAAAGATAGCGCTGGCAAACCCAGATGTGTCTTTCAAACTTGTTTCAAATGGAAAAACCGTTCTACAAACTCCGGGCAACGGAGATTTGCAAAGCACAATATATGCGATATTCGGCCGTGACGTCGCCACTAAACTGAAAGAGGTAAAGTATGAGGAATCCCATATAAACGTAAATGGTTATGTGGGGGATATCTCTCTTATGTATTCAAACAGAAACAGGCAGATATTTTTTGTAAACGGCAGATACATAAAGAACAAAACCTTGTCCGCTGCTTTGGACAAGGCCTACAGCACCCTAGCCATGAAGGGGAAATTTCCTTTTTGCGTATTGTCGGTAAAGATAAATCCAATGCATGTGGATGTGAATGTGCATCCTGCCAAGATAGAGGTCAGATTTGACAACGAAGGCCTTGTTTTTGAAGTTATATACAGGGCGGTGACGAGCGCATTGTTTGAAGACAGAAGAAAGTCTTCAATAGCTACTCCAAAAACCATACAAAACCATACCCAAAGTACGGAAAGGAGTTATGACACCAAACCTGTTACATTTGAGACCTTTGAGCAGTACCTGAAGATAAAGGAAGAGGAAATTCCTCTGGAGGTTGAAGTTGAAGTTGAAGTGGAAGAAAAAGAAGAGGAAATAAAGGAAGAGGCGGTAGCTGAGCAAATACCGATAATGCAAAGCGCAGTTGAAGTCGCTAAGGAGACAGTAGTTGCAGAGTCCTTGCCTCAGGAGAATATAATCCAGGAAAGGACGGAGAATAAGAAAAGGGAGAATGAAGTATTTGAATTTGCCAGAATAATTGGGCAGGTATGGAATGCATACATTTTGTTCGAGCATGAGGGCAAGCTCTACATGATGGATCAGCATGCTGCTCATGAAAGAATAATGTATGAAGAATTAAGAAGAATAATAAATGGAAGCGAGCCGATGGTACAAATGCTTTTGTCTCCAATAACAATGGAGTTGTCACCGTCAGAGTTTCAGACACTAAAAAACAACTTTGACTATTTTGCCAGACTGGGAATGGAAATGGAGGAGTTTGGCACGGCTTCAGTTATCATTAGAACACTGCCAACTATTCTGCTTGACGAAAATATACACTCGTTCATCCAGGAAGGTCTCGACAATATTATTTCAGGTGGAGAAACCTCTTTGTACAATGACGAGACAATATTCCAAATGGCTTGTAAGGCAGCAGTAAAAGCGAATAAAAGGTTGGACTTAAGGGAGATGGAGGAGCTGATTAGAAGAATGAGCACATTGGATAATCCTTTCACCTGTCCGCATGGCAGACCAATTGTTATTGAGATTACGAAATATGAGATAGAGAAAAGGTTCAAGAGAAAATGATAAAGGCGATTGTGATTACAGGACCGACCGCATCCGGAAAGACGGGCATATCAATAGACTTGGCGGAGAAACTGAATGGGGAGATTGTTTCCTGCGACTCAATGCAGGTGTACAAAGGCATGGATATAGGGACAGCAAAACCTGTCATTGAGGAAAGGCGTGGAATACCCCATCATATGCTGGATATTGTAGAGCCATATGAAACCTTTGACGCTGCCACATACAAGGACATGGCTGTTTGCTGCATAAAAGAAATTGCAAATAGAGGCAGGACTCCTATACTGGTTGGGGGTACTGGATTATATGTTAATTCCCTTGTTGATAACATACAATATGTAGAATCCGAATCAGATTCTGAACTAAGAAAAGCTTTGTACGATTATGCAAAAAAACACGGAGCCGAAGCACTTCATGCAAAATTGAAGGAAATTGACCCAAAGGCTGCGGAAAACATACATGCAAACAATATAAAAAGGGTTGTAAGGGCAATCGAGCTGTCAAAGCTGACAGGTATGACTCAGGAAGAAAGAAACGCATTGTCAAAAAGCGTCAAAAGCGATATAGAGTATGTAGTATACGCAGTACAAATGGACAGGGAGCTATTGTACAAAAGAATAGACGAAAGGGCGGAGAAAATGGTAGAGATGGGCCTGGTTGAAGAAGTAACAGGCATAAGGGAGAAATGCATCGAGGCCTATTTAAAAGGCATAAGCCCCTCGCCCACACTGAGCAAGACAGCATTGCAGGGAATTGGATACAAGGAGATCCTTGAGTATCTTGATAACAAGTGTACTCTCGAAGAGAGTATTGATAAAATTAAATTAAATACAAGGAGATATGCAAAAAGACAAATAACCTGGTTCAGAAAACCCAAATGGGTTAACTGGGTAACAATAGAGGAGTTGAAGAATATATATTCATTATAGCTTTCTGAACACTCCAATAACCTTTCCGAGAATAATCAGCTCATTTACGTAAATCGCCTTCAGATACCTGTTTTCAGGCTGGAGGCGATAACAGTTTTCTTCCCTGTAAAAGGTTTTTACTGTGGCCTCGTCCTCAAGAAGAGCTACAACAATATCGCCATCATTTGCAGTGTTCTGTCTTGCTACAAGAACCATGTCTCCATCAAGGATGCCTGCTTCGACCATGCTGTCGCCCACAACATTAAGCATGAATGTTTCCTTGCTGCTGGTAAAATCCCGGGGGACAGGAAATGTTCTCTCAATATTTTCGACAGCAAGAATTGGCGCGCCAGCAGTAATCTTCCCTATAACTGGAACCTGAACTACAGGTGCGTCAAAATCAATATTCAAAAAAGGATTCACAACATTTTTGGTACCAGTAAGCCTTATACCTCTTGTTTTTGAATCATCTCTTTCTATGTAACCTTTTCTCTTCAATGCCTCAAGATGTGTATATACAGTGGAGGATGATTTCAAGTTGACAGCAGCACAGATTTCTCTAATTGAAGGCGGATAACCGTTATCTCGTATATATGCTTCAATAAAATCCAGAATTTCCTGCTGTTTCGGTGTCGGTGTGTTCTTCTTTCTAGCCATTTAAGCTGAAACCTCCTATTATTTGTTATGAACAGTATAGCATACTAAAATGTTCCGAGCAAACTTTTTATCGAACAAATATCTACTTTTTACGTTTTTTATCGTTTTTATTTTCGAACAACATGTCAACCATTGCATCTATGGTGTTCCCGGTTTCCTCAGAATCAACTTTTGAGTCTTCCTTTGAAAACTTCAAACCACTGTTAATATATGCCCTCTTCAAGGTAAACTTCTTTTCACTGTAGCCCGAATCTTCTTTAGGATATATGTTGGTTGCAGAGAAGGATATGTTATCAAAATCGTCATTCTTTATACTACGTTTCGGTACACTTACGTCAAACATCTCATATACTTTCTCAAGCTCAGTCTTCTCTTCCTTCTCCTCTATCTCAGGTACTGAAAACTCCAGAATTTCAAGTACATCGTTGTCACCAGCTTGCTCCTCATCAACTTCTTCAGTATGTATATCCTGAACTTCTTCTTGAACCTCGAGCTGCTCTGTGTTTTCTGTGTTTTGCTCGGACCAATTTGTTGTTTCCATTTCATCCAGCATAGGGTCAAGATTTTCATCATATTGGTCCGAGTTAGGGATGGCTGGTTCTTTCTCCATATCGTTGTCATTTTCTGTACTGTACAATAGCTGCTCTGTACTTTCTTTTACATCCACAGACAGTATGGGTCCCCATCTGCCCGGCAGGGTGAAGGAATCATCCAGCTGGATTTCAATATCAGGTTTTGTTTTCAAGGTAGTATGGTATTCCTTCAGTGATGCTGGTATGAAGGCAAATGCACCTGTTATACCGAACGATGCAGTTATAGCTATAAAAGGCGTTGCTGCCAGAAAGGTTTTGTTGTCAAAAGGCATAAAGATATATGCTGTAGTAAGGATTAAAGGATACGTTGCAATCAATACATATTCAATCAAAAGATCCTTCATTGCATTAAATATGCCAGCAATAAGGCTGAATATTAAAAGAACAAAGAGTACGGAGGAAATATAGTTGATTGTATCATTACCCGTGTTTATGGAACCGCCCCATATTTCCGTTATCCGTGAAGAAACCTCGGATATTTTTTCATAAGCACTGCTCCCGGTGACGTTGTTTAATTTAATTACGTCCCAGAAGCTTGTTCCAATCATTTCGTCTACTAAAAGCGATATTGCTACAACAAGTCCAGAAGTTCCAAAAAAGTACAGGAATCTTAATGCATAGCTGGAGCTTCTAATCCTGTCTATACACTTTAGCAGGTAGAAGAAGCAAAAAGGAAAAACCATGAGCATGTATGCAAAGTTCAGTGTTGATGCTGAAATAAATGCAATGCTCGCGCAAATAGTTGTCAGAAGTGCAAAGGTTTTTGAATTGTGCATAAACGAGTAGAGAACCAGCAGAACGGACATTAATATCATTGTTTCGGCTATAAAATATGCAAGATTACCGTTACCAAGATAAACATGTAAAGGATTCAGAGTCATCAAAAAGACAGTTAAAAGCCCTTCCTTTTCCGTGTAAATGATTTTGGTAATTAAAAACGCAATTAGAGAGCTAATTAGTCCGGCCGCAATTATACCTAATGTTATTAATGAGACCAGATCTACATTATCTGCATATGAAAGTACAAACAACCTGGCAAGAACCTGAAACGCCAGTATCAGAATGAGTAGCAGTGTTGTAGGTACGTTTTGCATGTCGCTGGTGTATCTGCCAAAGTGAGGATTCAACAAAACTAGCAAAAAAGCAAAAATTGTACCGACGGTCAAGAAAGTGAGCAGTGGGTTGTCCTGCTTTTGAAGACTGCAAGTAAAAATATATGTAGCAGATAAAAGATTTACAAACAAAATGATTCGTACAATGCTCCGAATGGTGGTCCTTCTGTGCATGGTGTCCTCCGTATATGCTTTTTCTTTTGTATATTATTGTTATATTTCCTTCGCATTTGATTATACATTATATTCCCAATATCAACAAGAAGAATATTAAAGGAAAAGGCTGCCCGTTTTCTGGCAGCCTTGATTCCGATTCAATTTTTTTCTTCGTTTGCTTTCCTGTTCGTTATCCAGGATAAAAGATGTATGAACAGGTAGATAACCAGCATCACAACGAAGATACCAGTCATTCCCTTAAGCATTATTAGCAAGCCTTCTTTAATCAAATTCCAATCCATAATATCATCCCTTTCACATTAGCCTACTGTCTACAATAGCTGCTTTACCAAGGACAGTATGATTCCTCCTGCAACCACCGATGCAATCTGGCCTGCAACGTTTGCACCAACCGCATGCATGAGCAGGTGGTTCTGGTTGTCCTCTTTCAATGCCATCTTCTGAATAACTCTAGCCGACATTGGGAATGCCGATATACCTGCAGCACCAACCATTGGGTTGATTTTCTTGCCGTCTTTCAAGAACAGGTTCATGAACTTGGCAAAAAGCACTCCGCCTATTGTATCGAATACAAAGGCAAAAAGACCGAGCAGCATGATTATAAGTGTATCGATTCTTACAAACTTGTCTGCCTTCATTGTGGATGCTATGGTAAGGCCAAGTAGTATGGTTATAAGGTTGGCAAGGCTTGTCTGCGCTGTCTGGCTGAGGTTGTCCAACTTCATGCATTCACGTAGCAAGTTGCCAAACATAAGCATTCCAACCAAAGCAATAGAGGCTGGAGCAACAAAACCTGCAATTACAGTAACGAATATGGGGAACAGAATCCTTGTAGTTCTGGAAACTGATTTTGGGTTGTATGGCATTCTTATCATGCGCTCTTTTTTGGTGGTAACGAGTTTAATAGCAAAAGGCTGAATCGTTGGAACCAGAGCCATATATGAATATGCAGCCACAGCAATTGCACCTACGTATTCGCTCTTAAGAACCTGTGATACAAGTATTGAGGTGGGTCCATCAGCTGCGCCGATAATGCCTATGGATGCCGCATCTTTTATATCAAACCCAAACAGAAGTGCAACCAACAGTGTCAGGAATATACCAAACTGGGCAGCCGCTCCAAAGAACAGCATCTTTGGATTAGAAAGCAGTGGTCCAAAGTCAATCATTGCACCTATGCCAATAAACAATAGAATGGGCATGGCTTCGGAAGCGCCGATTCCCACTTCATATAGCCAGTCAAGAATACCGACTACCGGCTCGTCAAGTCCTTCCATCTGCTGGGTTACCACGCCGCTGAAGGGAATATTTACAAGAATTGCGCCAAATCCCATTGGCATGACTAAAGCGGGCTCGAAATCCCACTTGAGCGCCAGCCATATTAGCAAGCCTCCAATTACATACATCACCACTTGCTGAGGTGTTACACTTTTAATACTATGAATAAGAAACTCAAAATTCGAAAAAAAACTCAAACAGCTTCTCTCCTTTAGCAAATTAGGAACATGAAAAATGCCCTCAAAACATTATATCACAATATGGTTATTGTGCATAAGAATTTTTACTCTACATGTCTTCTCTTTGCAAAGGTCCACACCTTGTTCATGAAATAGTTTAAAATCGTGGTAATGGGAAGCACCAAAAGCTTTGCCCATCTTTCGTCAATACCTATAAAATCTACACTAAGCATCATAAGAAGCCAAGAGGCAAACATGTACACCAAAAACGTAACAACAAACCTGGGGGCCGACTCCATGGTTTTTACCTTTGAGTCTTTAAAAACCCAGAACCTGTTCCATAAATAGCTGTTCACACCACCAGCAATGTCGCCTATGGCATTTGCTATCTGAAAATTAATACTAAAATACAGTAATATGCGGTATACAACATATGTTACAGCGGTGTTGAGTATGCCAACCATGCAGAACATAATGAAACGCTTGTACTTTATTAGCATGTCTTTTGCAAACTGAAATACTCTCATAAATACCTCCAGAATTACTCCCATTTATTATACCATGAAAAAGCAAATATTAATATCTTGCCACTAAATTGAAAATAAAGGTAAACAAGTATTTATAATTGACACAAGATACAAGAAAGGTTAGAATTATGGTGTTCTGTAAGAATATCTAGGATAAGGGAGTGGTCTATTTGAGCAAGATCAGGGTGGGGATAATCGGATGCGGCGCTATTGCGCATGCTGCCCATATACCTGCATATTTGAAATGCGAAGATGCAGAAATAGTATACTTCTGCGACATAATAAAGGAAAGAGCAGAAGAATGTGTTGAAAAATACGGGGTTGGTCAAGCTGTAACGGATTACAAGGTTATTGCACAGGATGAAACCATTGATGCAGTATCTGTTTGCACTCCAAACAACATGCACTCGATAATATCCATTGACATGCTGCGTGCAGGAAAGCATGTGCTTTGCGAAAAGCCTGCAGCAAGAACTTATGCGGAAGCTTTGGAAATGCAAAAGGTGCAGCAAGAGACCAACAAGGTCCTTAACATAGGTGTTGTAAACAGATTCAATGCAAGTGTTAATGAAATCAGGGACCTTATCAACAGTGGAAAGCTCGGAGAAGTATATCATGTCTATGTAAGCTTTAGAGCATTCAGAAGCATTCCAGGTCTTGGCGGAGATTTTACAAACAAGGCAGTTGCAGGCGGAGGAGCATTGATTGACTGGGGCGTGCATTATCTGGACATAGTCATGTACTGTCTGAACGACCCGAAACCGGAAACTGTCAGCGGTCAGGCATATTCCAAGCTTGGAGTCAACATGAAGGAATATAAATATGAATCAATGTGGGCGGGTCCTCCAAATTATGATGGAGTGTATGATGTGGACG
>FZPS01000005.1_pt414 | contig 10257 bp, 3 predicted proteins | sample 1817821 | NCBI WGS metagenome assembly FZPS01 (sample SAMEA104158645, study PRJEB21678) | metagenome | place: Germany | collected 2015-04-21 | reverse complement strand
GTATTATTGAAAGTAATGAGGTTAAAAATAATACTGTAATTGTAAATAATGAAAATGTATTTAACCTAAAAACGGCACAACAAAATTTAAATTTAAGTATAAGTTTGAGCGATGAAAAAATTGCCTGACATCAAGCTTGGGAATTAAGTTTGGGACAGAAAAAAATATGAACATTTTTGTTTATAATAAATAGAGTCAGAGACTTAACAGTTCGAATACAATCGAACAATTTAGAATATGACTATAGAAACATTTGGATTGATTGATCGACAAATAAGGAATGAATCGGATTTTTCCAAAACAAATCTAAATTTCCAAAAAACTCATTAGGATACAAATCAATACAAGATAGTAATGATCCTACTTTAGGAATATGATTTACTAGTAGTTTCAAAAATATAACAAATTTTGGTGCTGGACAATCCGTTGGAGAAGCTACTGTAAACTTTTCTTCAGAATTTCTGATAAATATTTGAGATCCTTTATTGAGAAGAATAGACAATAATGAAAATTCAAAATTACTGGATACTGACTTAAATTTGGAACTAGATAGTTGATTTGATCAAGGAATAGGAGAGACAATCTTCTCCGATCCTGATAAAACAATATTTAAAGTAATAAATATAGACTTCAATAATGATGGATTTGAAGATGTTATTGCTGCATTTACAGATGGAAGTGTAAAGATTTTAAAAAATTATTGATGAAATACTCCTTTCAAAGATTTGGGAGATCTAATGATCTTAGCTGATTGAATAAAAGAAATTATTGTATGAGATGTAGATGGGAATGGATATAAAGATATAATCATCAAGAATAAATCTGATATTTTGAGAGTATATAAAAATGATCGCTGAGTGTTTGATGTAGATTGACTACCTATTTGTATAAATACTAATGTAAAAAGTGGTATTAAATCAGAAACTCCTCAAAACATATCAGGTGTAAATCAAATATTTTTTGAGGATATGAATAATGATGGAGTTTTGGACATTGTTACTAACGATAGTTTATGATATATCAAAATATTTTACGGTGGACAAACTAATTGAAAAGACAATTATGTCTCTGAGGATAAAACTATGTGTGATGATGGATGGTATAATAGACAAAATAATATTATTAACAGATATAGCATTAGTAGTAACTTAACTAGTAATGCCAATACTAACATAGTATATAGATTTGGAATAAGAATAAATGAAAATGTAAAGGTTTTGGATCAAAGTTTAGTTCATTGGGAATGACTAAATCAGGAAAGTATAGAGAATGAAAATATTGAAATAGATGCCTCAGATCTATGAATGGATAGTAATGCTTTTTCGGAAGATAATCTTGAAAATATATTTAATAAAAAAAATAAGGAAGTAGATGAAAATAAGTTAAATGCAACAATAGACGCTGGAACAACATTTGATGTAAGTGCTGCAAAAGAAGAATATAAATGAATAGAAAGATATAAATTAGCAAATTTTGGAGTAATACCTTTATATGAAAATAACGTAGAAGATGAATCAGAAATACCTTATGTAGAAATATGATGTCTAACCTGAGAAGATCCTATTAAAATATATAAAAAATATGAGGATATAAATGGGGGTATTTTAGAAAATTGAGATAAAGTACAAGTTACCGTTGTATTGCAAGCAAACAAAAAATTTACCTGAACATTTATAGATAGAATTTCTGGACCTTGGGTTATCCCATTAACTGGGACAATGGATCAAATCGAAAATTTTTGGCTTGAATCAAATATAATTGCTACACAAAGGTCAGAGAGTGGAATGAAATTTCATCGGGATATGCAAAAGTCTAGATACATGATAGATAATATCTCGATGCAAGCAGGAAACGAAATTAGAATAAACTATCGAGTCTTTTATAATGGAGAAACAGAAACTCATAAAATAGATATAAAAGATGTAGATGGAAATGATTATGAAAAATTTGGGTGAAACAATTGAGAAAAACTTACTAATCGTCCAAAAGATGGGTTGAAAGATATTAAAATAGTACCTACTGATGGTTGTAATAAATCATTATTTATATTATTTAATAATAATCAGTGAGATAAAAAAACTTACTCTCCAGAATATGTGGACTTAGCTGGCATTTTAGCAAGATTAACAAATAAAGTACAAGAAAATTTTGAAAATGCTATGAATCAAATGTCAGATGCACTAACCAACAATGTGGCTAGTTCAAATAGCGTAGACTTGGAAAATATACCTGGCGCATGAAATGCTTTTAGTTGGCAACCTGTGCTTGATATGTGGGCAGAAAACTTTAATTTGGAAAATATTATTGATAATGATGGAGTTGATTTAGACAATATAGTAAATACACCTGCAGAAATAATTGATGGATTAGCTTGAGACACTATGAAAAAAATAGATAAAGTTATGGGGAAAGTTTGTAATGGACTCAAACTTAGTGATTTTGGAATTGGTGATGGATGAAATTGCGGATTGCCGATACCTTTCAATCAAGCGTTTTTATGACCTGGAGAGTACCACATATTTGGATGCTTAAAAGAACCTTTGATACCAGTAACAGAAACACTTTGAAAGTGAATCCCTGTGTTGACAGTACCTGGAAACCGACCATCACCAGCAGGAATGTTACCAATACCTTGAATATTTTGATTCCCATACAAGGGTACAAGAGATAAATTTCTGTCTTGAATCCCTTGATGAACGCACAATTCTTTATTTAGACTATACGTGATACCGACACTGACAGCAGAAATTGGAATAGCTATGTGCTTTGGACATTATAATCAACCGGAACTGGTTTTACCTGATCCTTTTGGAACTATTGCATGAAACTGTTTAGTGTTTGCCTTCCCACTGCCTTGTAAGGAAGAGTGATGAAGTAGTACAGCACAAGATGAGCCAAATGTAACAGAAAAAGTACCTGAAGTATTTTTGGATATGGATCCTTGTAGTAACCAAAATGTGCCGTGCTATCTGGGAACTTGAGAATCAACTTCTAGTCTTGAATTTGTTTCTAGTAGTAGCAATAGTTATAATATGAATGCAGCAATTCCTGATGGCAGTTATGCTGGATGATTTATCAATATTGAAACAACACCTGTTACTGAATATTGATATCATGTAGAATCTGCCAATATAGAAATAGAAGGAATTAAATTGTTTGGAGGGGCTGATTCACAAAATAAAATATTATGATGAGATTGAGAATGAGGCTTGAAAAAACTTATGAAAAATCGGGCAGAAAAGCAAATAGACTACATACTCAACAATTTAACAACTTTTAAATTAAATGTTGTTTTGCCTGATTTTGAATGAATAGGAGACGATATTCAAAAGATAGGCTCGTGAGAAACATATAAATTAACTGAAAAACAAAAATGTGAAAATAAATGAATGATATGGAATAGAGAAACAGCAACTTGTGAAAAACAAAGAAGGAATCAAAGTACAAATAAAGAATTATGAAAAATAGCTGATTGGGTTAATGAAAGCTGGATTAGTAGAGAAGACATAACAGATCTTTCTAATATTATGTCAAATCCGTTTGTTACATTGGAACAAATGTTTAAAGATATTAATTTAATAAATATACAAACAGAAAATATAACAGTGAAGGTTCCAATAATAACATCTGATGATATTGTAGCATATATTAATATGGCAAAAAACTGGATAAAACAACAAGAAAAGGTTTTAGAAAAACGATTTGACTTATTCAAAGCACTTGTTGGACGATGTGGATGAGAAGATAAAGAAAATATCAAAAACCGATCTGATCTAAGAGATGCTATAAAAGAATTAAAAGAAAAACTGAAAGAACAGACAAAAGAAGAATTAAAATCAATTGAAAGTCAAATTGATGATATTCAAGAACAAATAGAAGCTGCCACTGATCCAGAAAAGAAAAAAGAATTAGAAGAAAAGAAAAAAGAGCTTGAATCACAAAGAGATTCATTGAAACAAGATGTAGAAACTATATCTAAACAGATAAAGGAAATTAAGAGTTTGAATGAAAAATATGATTTAAATGATTTAAAAAATTATGAAATTTTTGAATCTTGTACGGCTTGAGAATTTTTCATAAGACCAGAGAAGATAGATAGTTTTGATGATATACTACCATATGATATATACATATCTTATAAACCTAATACTCAAAAAGAATTGACTATGTTTACTAAGTGATTTGATCTAGTAAAAACAAACACAAAAAGGAAAACTAAAATTACAATAAAAGAAAATTGAGAAACAAAAAGTAACATATGACTTTGCTTGAAAAATAAAAAATTTTCTGCTCCAAATCAGTGTGCTGAACTATTTTTATGATGAAAATTAGATAATGCATTAAATGAATTTTTGAATATTCAAAGCAATACACAATTACTTACTCAAACTATAAGACAAAATATTCAGACCCTGGAATTATACAAAAAATTTCCTATAGAATTATATGAGCGAATACATGTTTGAGAAAGATATATGTCTGATATTTGATCTTTATTGAATGGTGTTTTGGGAACATTATCTATATGGATGAAGACAAATGCTACAAGATATTCCCAATATGTGGATGCTATAATTTTGATATTAACCACATTGGAAACATATCAAGCAATAATAGATATCTCAAAGAATTGGTCAGAAAAGTGTGGAACTTGTACAACTGATGAATATGACCAGTTGAACTGTAAAATTTGAGCCACATGTAATCTAGATAATTTCCCTGTGTTAGAAATTCCTCCATTCAAAATACCAAGCATATTCTTGGATTTTTCTAGAATAAATTTATGAATAGATGTAACTATACCAAAATTTAACTTTATACCAACATCTGTTCCATTACCAAAACTTCCAAATTTACCTGAACCACCAAATATTGATGTTTCCTTGGATATGGAAGAATCATTATCGTTGGGAATAAATCTCATCGGTAAAGTGATGGAGAGTCTTGGTTTGAATGTATCCCCATCCATTCCTGCAATGCCAATAATCCCTGCTCCGCCAAGATTGCCAGAGATACCATCTTTTATACCTACAGTTAAATTAGAGCTTCCAGTTTTACCACCAGCACCAAAAATACCAAAACTTCCAAATAAAATAAAAGCTACTATAGAACTGGCTGAAGCGCTATGAAGAGTTTTTTGTATGGTTAAAAAACCAGTAGGATTTGTAAAAGAAAAGTCAATAAAGGCAAGAGTAGAACAAATGACCCAAAGAACATATGAAATACCTTATTGGGATAATATGGACAAAACTCTTGAGCAACGGAAAAGTAGAAGTACAAGCAAGATACCAGAATGGATTTCAAACATTTATCCATTTTTGATGGCAAATGAATTTCAAAATGTGCAACTTAAGTGATTTGATATATGAGTAGAAACTTTTGTAAATGTTCAATTTAAACTTGATGGAGCATATGACATAATAAACTATTTGGTTAATCTTGCTAATACCTATGTCGCTACTCCTGGAGAGTGGATGATGCAAGAAATGGTTAATAAATTAGATGAAGGATCAAGAGAAGTAGAAAAAAGGATGAATGCCTGTGTAACAAGACCCGCTTCAGAGGAATGTTTATGACGTCTATATACATGAGAATTAAAAAGAATGAAGGAAGATGTAGATGAAAAGTTACAAAAAGTAACAAATATGGGGAATAATATTAAAAATGGTTTTGCAGAAACCAAAAAAGCTATCTTATTAATAGAAGAGCAAGAAAATAATAAGGCTACTCTGAAAAATAAAATAGCAAAAAGTACAGGAGATATTGCATTCATAGAAGATAAAATCGAAGAAATAAATAGAAACTTAGATATAAGTGCTGGTAACGAAGATAGAATTTGGTTGTTAAACAAAGAACTCAGCAAATATCAAGAATTAAAAGAAAAAGGAAATAAGATATGGGAAGATCAAGAAAAAGAATTAGAAAAAGTTGAAAAAAAACTAAGTGAACTAACTTGAAAATATTGACCTCAAATAGATGCTTATGAAAGATATCTAAACGCATACTCAGGTCTAAACCAAGATTATCAAGAAGTAAAAGAAAGTTTTAGTGAAGCACTATCTGGCGCACTTTCTGAAACACTAAAATTCTTACATAATGCTGTTGATAGTGGGCAGCAAATATTAGACTATGTACAATTTGAAGAAGTAGATGAACGAAATGATAGAATTGAAGAGAATTTAAACAAAATGGATAAACAACAAAATTTGTTAAAAGAGCAAAGATATCAAGGCTTAGAAGATTTGTATAAAGAAATAAATGTATCAAAAGATATATCTTATGTAGATTATGATAAGGATATTTATAATGAAAATATTAAAAACCTAAAAGAGGGTCTAAATAGTATTTTAACAAAATCTGATAATGAAACCTTAAATAGAAGGGTTGGAGATTTGTTAGATATAATAGATAGCAAACAAGAAAACATTATCTGGGATGCAAGTAAAAAAGTACAGAACTTAGAAAAGCAATACTATAGTATTGTAAGTAAGTTTCAAAAAAATAACGATGATTTAAGTAATTTGATAAGGAACGATTATGATAAATTTTTGTATGCTGTAGCAAACAATGATGTATCTTTAGTAAACGATCAAGATATTAATATTAGCTTATCTAGTAATTTATTTGAAACAGATAAGGTATATCTGAAAAAAATTGAAAGTTTAGTGAATTCTTATTATAAAAATCCAGAAAATAAAAATGAAAATATAGATATTGTTAAAGAAAAATCAAAAACAGATGGTAAAATATTATTAAGTCAAAATAACTCAAACAATAATAATCCAACAAACAATAATTGATGAGCTTCTACAGTAGACATTTCTCAATATGTAAATGTGATAAAAACTCCAGAATGAAGCATAAATTTAGCAAATCAAGACTATGTAACAAACTTCCAAGATAACAGTATTATGGCTGACTTAAATTGAGATAACAAACAAGATTTAATTTTATGGGATGAGCATAATATTTATGTAAAATATAGAGACTGAAATAGAAATTATCAAGGTACATTTAATAATGGAAGCTATAATAATAAATATTATAAATATTCTATCAATTCTTATGAACAATTATTTAATGATTGAGAAGAATGATTTATAAAGATAAATCAAATATATTTGAAAATGTATGATGAAAATTGGGCAGTCAAAAACTTTAAACACAATGGCTCAAATTTCGATAATATAAAAATTAGTCGGTTGAATAGTAAAATTTTATGAGATGATGTAGAATGATATTTAGTTAAGATGATACACAGAGTAGACTTATTTAATGATAAAGAAAATATTGTTACAAACAGCAATAGAGAGTTCTTTAATAAAAAATATATGCTCGCTGTACCAGAACGAACAAATATAAGTGGACTAAGGATATGATTGGAAGAATGAATTTTTGATATAGAAGAACTTTTGACTTGAGTAATTTGGGATGTGTTGTACTACAATGAAAATGAAAAAAATATATGATTAACTGTTATAGAAATACCAAGGAATTGGCAATATAGCCAAATATATACTTTAAATAAAGTAGATGATCTTTATTATATTTCGAATCCAGCTAGTAATCAAGTTGTAGGTTGACCACAAATTGTATCAGATGAAACTTGACCTGATGTTAGTGTTAAGGTATTTAGACCATCTATTCAAGATTACATAGATGAAGGAACTAATTTTGATTTATATGTAAGTACTAAATATACAATTAGTTCGGAACGAGTGGATGGGGGTTGAATAAAAAAACTATGGATAGCAGACAGTGCAGGAAATATAATAAAAGAAAAAAATGATGTAAATAGTACGACTTGATATTTGGAGTTGAGTGGCCTATATTTTACATGAGTTGGCATAAAAAATTATTATTTTGTATGACTGGATGCTAACTGAAATACAAGTTCGAACCCAATAACTTTAAACATTAAAAAACCTGACATTGAAATTATTGATATGAAAAAACATTGAAGTGGGGACAAAATCCCAGTGACAATAAACGCAGAAATAAGTCATGATGTAGATGAAGCTTATGTTCAATTCTTAAGAAATAGACATGGAATTTGGGAGATATTAACATGAACCATGGGCTGAGTGAAAATTGATAAATATAGATTACAACCTCAACAAACAAGTATTACTGGAGGATATTATGATATGTGAGACGATATATGATTGTATCTAGCAAGCTGAAGCTTAGCCGCAAAGATAAATCCTAAAAACTGAAAAATAAGTATAGAAAATTGATTTGAGGATATAATTACAATAGAACTAGACTATTTTAGCAGAATCCCAATAATTAAAGTTTTGGATGATAAAAGGGCAACAATGTTTTCCATAAATCTTAGTAGTGAGGAATTGGTAAGTCTTGATACAAACTTGGATATTATAGATATAAAGGGAGATGAATACTGAGATTTTAATAATGGTAAAGTTGTTTTGTATGATGATGAGATTTTATTATATGTGAGTCCAAAATGACAAATATATACAGAAGAATTAATTTACTGAGATTATGCATTTGATGAAAATACTCAAAGTGTAGTTTATTCATTTAGGACAAGTAGATTTGGACAAAATCTATGAACAATAAAAATCAAAATAAGAAATCTTTTAGCAGATGAATAAACATAAGTTAGTAAAATTAAAAAAATAAAAAATATACTATAATATTAATGTATTCTAAAAGTTTTAACTCTTCCAATAAATATGAAAAAAACGATTATTATATTACTTAGTTTAATCGCTATTATGGGAATAAGTAGTGCAAATGATTGTAAAGTTGTAGTTAATAATGAAAACTGAACTCCTATAATAACAAAAAATCGAGCTTTTAATAATATTTTACCGAAAAAAGCTTTTGAAAAAGCTGTAGAAAATTTACAAATTTTTTGCTGTAAAATTGAGAAAGAGTGAGAATATAATTATTGTGAAAATATAGATAATACAATAGAAGTGCCTTCATCTTCATCTCTACTTGATCATATATTGGATGTGTCCTTGAGAAGACTTGATGCTAAGGAAGAAAATGAAAATGGAGAAGATTTAATTTATGGATTAGATCCAGATCCAATGGGTAGAGAACGAAGAATATATATAACAGAACACTGAAATAGTACTCAATGAAGTGTACCTTTGGACATTATAAATAAATATAAAAAATATTGGACATTAGATAACAATAAAGTGTTACCAAAATTGACAAGTAGCTCCAACAATATACCACGAGATGAAAATACATTCAAAGACTATCAAACACGAACCTTGAAAGAAAGATATAATGCAGTTTGTGAAAGTAGTATATTTATTTATACGAGAAAAACTCTCAATAAAATTGAAGCAAACAAACTTTATGATATATATAACAAATGTAAGACTTTAATCGATACAAGGATCGAAAAAGAATATGAATATACAAACGCTATTATATTACAAAAATGATGAGTATTGTTGAATACAAACTTAAATGCTTACTTAGATAAATATTTTTCACAAAATAAATTGTTAGAATTACAACAAATAATATTTAATCTGAAAACTGTTTTTGCAGAAGTAAATAAGGCTGTAACGGAATTAGTACCAAAATGTAACTAATATAATTTAGAATGTAAAACATAAAGATGATGAAAAAAATTATTACATTACTATCGATTATTGTGGCTTGAATTACAACATTTACAGTTGCTCAAGTTTGATTTGAAGTAATACCAGAGTCAGAATCATCAGCATCTAATATAGGATCTACTGTTGATTCTATTAGAGTAGGAGGAAGTGTGTGGGAAAAGTATAAAGATACAGCATATTGACCAAAAAATGCTAGTTGAGGTCGTACGTGAAATTCAGATTTCACTTTGGGTGATCAATTCGCATCTGGAATAATGACTTGGGACACAATTTTAGACTATGCTGTATATCTAGCAAAATTTATATGACAACTAGCTTTACTTGTGTGAGCCGTTATGATAATTTATTATGGATATAAAAAAGCGACAGAACATATCAAATTTAGTTGAACGATATGAAAAGTTGTTATATGAATATTGATAATAAGTTTTGCTTATGTGATAGTAAAAATAATTCGAAGCATGTTTATTTCTTAATAAAGATTTAGCAAAATATTGAAATATTAAACAGTAGAATAATCTACTGTTTTTTTATTTAGAATTAATATTTAGTAGTTTTTAATGATTTTTTAATTATGCCCGATTTTCAATAGACTTTAATGAAATAGCAAAATTTCTAAAGATATAACTTAAAAGTGTTCAAA
>FZPS01000058.1_pt64 | contig 10258 bp, 10 predicted proteins | sample 1817821 | NCBI WGS metagenome assembly FZPS01 (sample SAMEA104158645, study PRJEB21678) | metagenome | place: Germany | collected 2015-04-21 | reverse complement strand
GTAATAGCCGAATACTTTAAAGATAAAGGTGTTAGGGCTGTAATAGGCCCTGCCGTAGGCGGTATAGTAATTGCATACGAAGTCGCAAGACAGCTGGGCGTAAGAGCACTCTTTGCTGAAAGAGAAAATGGGATAATGACAATTAGGAGAGGGCTAGAAATAAACCCCGGTGAGAAACTGCTCATTGTCGAAGATGTAGTAACAACAGGGGGCTCAGTAAAAGAAGTAATGGAAATAGTAAGAGAAAACAAAGGAATCGCTGCAGGAGTAGGTGCAGTAGTAGATAGAACGGGAGGCACAATAGAATTTGGGGTGCCTTTCAAAGCAGCATTAACCTTAAAATTAAACTCATACCCACCCGAACAATGTCCAATCTGTAAGGGAGGAGACATTCCCTTAATAAAACCTGGAAGCAGGAACATATAACCAAATATCCTTATAACCCACATCCGGGCACAGCATACAGACCCGGATTTATTTTTTTCCCCGAACCGTTCCCACCAACTCCCCAAGAACATAATATATAATAAAACAAATTTATTATTCCGCAGCATCCAATGCTCTTATATATAGGGAAACGTATGGGCTGACGCCCAATGTCGGCCTGTTTACACACTGTGGCCGTAGGGGTCCGTGTTCCTGCCTGTAACCAGCCAGGAATACGGAGAGAACACAGGGGGACCGTCCCTTAGTGTTTCTTATGTGTTTCACTCAGGGGGACCGTCCCTTAGTGTTTTTAGTTTTTCGGTGTGCCCGCAAAGGGCAACACACAATTTGTTATTCTATTAGACCAAAGGCACACTAACCCAATGATAACGAGGAGGTGCAGAAATGCTGGACTGGATAAAAATGATCACCGGTGTAATAACAAGTGAAATCTTTCTTGAACCGATAATTATGGTTCTTGTAGGATACGGTATCCGCATGTACGGCAAAAACAGAAAATATCGCATAATAGTAGATATAACCATTGACCTCGTCGATTATATAGAAGCAAACTACAAGAAATGGGGTATAAAAGGCAGCCAAAAGATGGATAGATTCCTACGCATGTTCAAAGAAGAATTCAAAAAACAGATAGGAAGGGAGCCAACTCCAAACGAACTCGAAACAGCCCGAATTAGAGCAGAGGCACAAGTCTACAGAAATAGAACAAAACGAGATTAAGCCATATTCCCTTCATATTCCTCCTACAGCTTGCTAACAGCTATAATTAGATATATAATAAAATATATCATAAATTCAAATAAAAACATTAATTACTAATAGTTTGAGACTAAAATCAGGGAGGAAATATAAATGGCTGATATAATAAGCGATATTGAAAAAAGTATTAAAGACGTAATCGACAGAGCAGTAAAAAAGGCTTGTGAAACACAAGAACTGAACATTACCGTAATGCCTGATTATATAATAGAGGTGCCGCGAGAAAAAACCAATGGAGATTTTGCAACAAATATTGCTATGCTCCTTCCAAAACAAGCAAAAATGCCTCCTCGGAAGATAGCGGAGATTCTAACAAGCCATATGGATACTGCCGATACCTACATAGAAAAAGTAGAGACAGCGGGGCCGGGTTTTATTAATTTTTATCTAAACAACAAATGGCTGATAAACGTTATCCCGGTTATAGAAAAAGAAGCAGAAAACTATGGAAGATGCAATAAAGGACAGGGGAAAAAGATCAATGTAGAGTTTGTAAGCGCAAACCCGACAGGCCCTATGCACATGGGAAATGCACGGGGTGCAGCACTAGGTGATTCCCTTGCAAATCTTTTAGAAGCTGTAGGATATGATGTAACTAAGGAATTCTATGTTAATGATTCAGGCAATCAGATTGAAAATTTCGGCAAGTCACTGGAAGCAAGATATTTGCAGCTCTTCGGCATAGAAGCGGAAATCCCTGAAGAAGGCTACCACGGAGAAGATATAATCGAGCATATGCGCGAACTGATAAAAATTGAGGGTGATAAATACTTAAATGTTCCTGAAGAAGAACGCAGGGCAAGATTAACAGAATATGCCCTTGAAAAAAACCTTGCCAGAATGAAAAAAGACCTTGCCGATTTTGGAGTTGAATTCGATATTTGGTTCTCAGAGCAAACCCTTCATAAGGTCGGAAAAGTAGAACAAACTATAGACTATCTGAAAGAAAAAGGTTATACTTATGAAAGTGAAGATGCACTTTGGTTTAAAGCATCACAATTCGGGGCAGAAAAAGACGAAGTTTTAATCAGAAGCAACGGGCTGCCCACATATTTCGCAGCAGATATTGCATATCATAAGAACAAATTTGAGAGAGGCTTTGAAATCGCTATAGATATTTGGGGTGCAGACCATCACGGGCATATTCCCAGGATGAAAGGGGCAGTAGAGGCATTAGGATATAATCCAGACAGGCTTCATGTAATAATAATGCAGCTTGTACGCCTCTACAGGCAGGGAGAAATCGCCAGGATGTCCAAACGAACAGGACGTGCAGTTACCTTATCTGATTTAATAGAAGAAGTAGGCAGAGATGCGGCTCGTTTCTTCTTCAACATGAGAAGCGCAGACACTCACCTGGATTTTGATCTTGATCTTGCAGTAACACAATCAACGGACAATCCCGTATTCTATGTTCAGTACGCCCATGCAAGGATCTGCAGCATCCTTCGCCAGGCGGAAGAAAACGGCATAACAATCCTGCCAGCGGAAGAAGCAAATCTGGAAGTGCTGACTGAAGAATCCGAACTGGCTATATTAAGAAAACTTGCCGACTTCCCGTCAGAAATTTTAAACAGTGCATTAGCATATGAACCGTACCATCTGACACGATATTCACTAGAACTCTCATCACTTTTCCATACTTTCTATAATTCATGTCGAGTTATAGGGCAAGAAGAAAATATAATGATTGCAAGGCTGCTGCTGATAAAATCTGTAAAACAGGTATTGAAAAACACATTAACCTTGCTTGGAATAACTGCTCCTGAAAGAATGTAGGTAGAGCAGCATAATAAAAACAAAGAATTATCTTGATAAAATATTCAGATTATTATATACTTGTAATAGACGCCCGATATTAAGCACAAAGCAAAAAATCTTGCATGGCTCTACCCCCGTTTTGGAGAGGGGAGGAGAAAAAAATAGTAGGAGAAAATCATGATATAAAAGGTTTAAGTGAGAGCCTTGAGATTATCATCCCATATATTGATGAAGGGTTTCACATGGTAAACAGAAAAGGTATTACTGTTTATTACAACGAAAAAGCTGCAGAGCTGGATGGACTTGAGATAGAAGAAGTCATAGATAGAGATATATTAGATGTATTCCCATCCCTAACAAGAGAAACTAGCACGCTTTTGACAGTAATGAAAACTGGTAAACCTATCCTTTCAAAACTTCAAACGTTCACAAACTTTAAGGGGCATAAGATAACTACGCTAAACTCAACAATACCTGTCAAAATTGACGGTGAGATAGCCGGTGCGCTGGAGGTATCAAAAGATGTAACAAAAGTAAAAGAACTTTCCGAAAAAATATTAGACCTTCAGAGCAGGCTATACACGGCACAAACCGAAAGAACTATCGGGATACATGATCCCCCCTTTACCGTTAATGATATAATAGGTGAGCATCCCTCTATCCGCAGTCTTCGCGAAGTAATCCTGCAAACAGCCAAGACTTCGTCATCAGTTCTCGTTTACGGTTCTACCGGCACAGGTAAAGAACTGGTAGTACAAGCCATCCACAATGCAAGCAAAAGACGGCATAAACCATTCATAGCCCAAAACTGTGCCGCATTACCTGCAAACCTTCTGGAAAGTATCTTGTTTGGCACCGTAAAAGGCAGTTTTACTGATGCAGAAGATCGCCCCGGGCTCTTCCAATTATGTGACGGCGGCACCATCTTCCTGGATGAAATTCATTCAATGCCCCCGCAGCTGCAGGCAAAGCTTCTAAGGGTATTGGAAGAAGGGATAGTTACGAGAATAGGCGACACTACCAGCGTAAAAGTTGATGTAAGGGTTATGGCTGCTTTAAATATTAACCCTTGGGAAGCCGTAAAAAAGAATTATCTTCGCCAAGATCTTTTTTATCGTTTAAATGTAGTTGCAATAAGGGTGCCTGATCTAAAGGAACGTATGAGTGATATCCCGATCCTTTCGAGTCATTTTATTAAAAAATACAATAAAAAGCTGAACATGAACGTAAAAAAAATTGCCCCCAAAACCCAGGAAATATTTATGAATTTCTCGTGGCCCGGGAATGTACGTGAGCTAGAGAACACAATAGAAAGGGCAATGAACATAATAGATGGAGACACAATACTTCCACGTCATATTCCGGTACACATAAGAAATGCTGCTAGAGAAAACTCGGATCTGAATCACGTACCTTTAAGGAAAATACTAGAGGATAAAGAAAAGGAGATTATAGAAAAAGTAATAATATCTGTAGACGGAAATATATCAGAAGCAGCCAGGATATTAGATTTACCCAGACAGACCCTTCAATATAAACTAAAAAAATTAAATATACAAGTTGCCGAAAAATAGGCAAAAAATCCTATCAAGAGACGGTGGATACTGGCTTCGAACCATGGCACGAAAATTGCATTATAATATAAATGGCAGCGCTGCTGTCAGCCGTTTTTACTGCTGCCAGTCGTATCTTTAAAGAAAGTTGGTTTTATCCCTAAACGTTTGTTTTATGACATAATATAAACCTGGAGGAGGATAAAATATGAGGGATTATAAAGAAATTCCTTTATGGAAAGATGTAACCCCGGAAGAATGGGGAGACTGGAAGTGGCAGGTTAAGAACAGGATAACCGATGTTGACACATTAAAACAGGTTATCAACCTCACCCCCGAAGAAGAAGAAGGGGCTAAAGAATGCACAAAGGTTTTCCGCATGGCAGTTACACCGTACTATGCTTCATTAATGGATCCCGATGATCCCAACTGTCCGATCAGGAAGCAGGGCGTCCCAACAGCTAACGAAGTGCGCGAAGGTGAATGGGATATGCTGGACCCTTTAAGCGAAGACACCGACTCACCGGTAAAAGGTTTAACCCACAGATACCCCGACAGAGTTTTATTCCTAGTAACAGACCAATGCTCAATGTACTGTCGCCACTGTACAAGGAGACGTATGGCAGGCGCAACAGACCAGCCGATGCCGAGGAAGCAAATAGACGATGCTATCCAATATATAAGAGAAACCCCTGTGGTCAGAGACGTATTGATTTCAGGAGGAGACGGGTTATTAATACCTGATGAAGATCTGGAATATATCATTGCCAAGCTTAGAGAAATTCCACATGTAGATATAGTAAGAATCGGATCCAGAACTCCTGTAGTGCTTCCAATGAGAATCACACCTAAATTGTGTGAAATATTCAAAAAATATCAACCTATATGGCTAAATACCCACTTTAACCATCCAAAAGAAGTAACCGAAACATCTGTAAAAGCATGCAATATGCTGGCAGATGCCGGTGTTCCCTTAGGGAACCAGTCAGTACTCTTAAAAGGAGTAAATGACTGCCCTTATATTATGAGAAAACTAGTTCATGATCTTGTTAAAATGAGAGTAAGACCATACTACATCTACCAATGCGACCTGTCACAAGGTATAGAACACTTCAGAACAGCAGTTGGCAAAGGTATAGAAATTATCGAATACTTAAGGGGCCATACATCCGGATTTGCGGTTCCTACTTTTGTAGTAGACGCACCTGGCGGCGGCGGCAAGATCCCCGTAATGCCGCAATATCTGATATCACAGTCAGATAGGAAAGTAGTTTTGAGAAATTACGAAGGTGTAACATGTGTCTACACAGAACCCGAAGACAACCGCAGCGTATGTCATGACTGTGGAATCTGTGATGAGCAGCAAGCAGAACTCAAGAATATTGGGCTTGCACCCTTATTTGAAGGCAGAAAAACCAGTATTGAACCTGCAGAGCTTCAAAGAGCAAAAAGAAGGCAGAAATAAAAAACAAATAACCTCTACACCCGGCGGGAAAAAATATCCTTCCGGGTTTTTATTTTGCCCTTAATTTATAAATTAAGCAGGAATTTTGTAATATTAACAGAATACCTATTAGTAATTGTCTGAAAAACTATTTTGTAGGTGATTTCATATAATAATATAGAGAAAAAGTAACTCTCATTTATGAAGAACTAGGAGGTTTCAAAATGAAAATAAGGTGGTACGGTCATTCTTGTTTTTCTTTTACTGCCCAAGATAGCACGCGACTTATAACAGATCCCTTTGACGGAAGTATAGGCTATAAAATACCGCATGTAGATGCAGATATTGTAACTGTAAGCCATGACCATTATGACCACAACTACACCGAGGCGGTTAGCGGTTTACCCGTAATAGTCAATTCTCCCGGTACATATAAAATAAAGGGGATCCCAATAACAGGGGTCGGTACATATCATGATGAACTTCAAGGCGAAAAAAGAGGTGGCAATATTGTCTTCATATTTGAAATGGATGACTTAAAAATTTGTCATCTAGGCGATCTTGGCCATGTCCTTACGAGAGAACAGGCAGAAAGGATAGGGTGTCCCGATATTCTTCTTATTCCGGTAGGCGGCACCTTCACAATCGACGCAACAGCAGCTGAAGAGGTAATAAATCAATTAGAACCCAAACTTATAATTCCCATGCATTTCAAAACAAAAGATGTATCATTGCCGATAGCACCGGTAGACGATTTTCTCGAACAAGTAGGAGGCGGTAAAATGATAGACACCTGCTATTTCGATATTACACGCCAAACCCTGCCTGTCATACCGTCTGTTTGGGTGATGAATTACAAATAATATAAAAAAACTATCACTTCATAAAAACCCTATTAACAATATAAACAGAACCTAAAAGACCGGCCATATCCGCCATTAGCCCTACGGGTATGGCATATTTTGTTTTCTTAATCCCTACAGACGCAAAATACACAGCAAGTATATAAAAAGTAGTATCAGTGCTCCCAATAACACACGAAGCAAGCCTCCCGATAAAAGAGTCCGGACCGTAAGTATCGAATATTTCCGCTGCCATCCCTAAAGCCGCCGGTCCTGAAAGTGAACGGGTAATTGAAACCAGCAGTATTTCAGGCGGTATCCCCAGAACTTCCAAAACAGGCTTAAAAACATAGATGAACAATCTAACTGCACCAGACTCCCTGAAAATACCCACTGCTACATAGACAGCAATAAGATAAGGGAGGATCTTGACAGAAATCATCAGCCCTTCCTGAGCCCCTTCAACAAAAGTATCAAATATTGGCACCCCTTTAAAATACCCATAAATAAATATAGCAAAGATCATAAGAGGCACAGCCCATCTAGACACCGAATTAATCAAATCTAATACCACCCGATTCACCTCCTCCTTATACAGTTTTCACCGCATATTGTTCTTCATTATATACAATTTCCTAAAGAAAAAATCGGCTGCCACTGCAATAAAAGTAGAGCAGCACGTAGCAAAAATAATAAGCCCGATCACTTCAGTAGGGTTTTCAGATCCGCTTGCTGCCCTCAGCCCGATAATAGTAGTAGGTATCAAAGTAACACTTGAAGTATTTATCGCCAGAAATGTACACATAGCCTCGGTTGCCGTCTCCGGATCATCATTCAGCTTCTGGAGCTCATCCATAGCCTTTAACCCGAACGGAGTCGCAGCATTACCAAAACCCAGAATATTCGCCCCTATATTCATAAGCATCGCCCCCATCGCAGGATGCCCTTCAGGCACAGACGGAAACAAAAACCTGACAAAAGGATAAATAGCCCTGCTTAAAACCTTTATCAGCCCTGATTTCTCAGCGATCCTCGCAACTCCAATCCAAAGGCATATCATCCCTGTAAGAGTAATAACCCTTTCAACAGCCGATGAAGCCGAAACCATCGCAGCTTGTGTTACAGAATCAATATTTCCGTTTAAAGCCGAATATATGATCCCGGACAAAACAAGGAAAGCAAAGATAACATTCATATTATAGTCCCCTTTCAATCATGGACAATGATCATAGAACCCCTCGGCACATTGTCATAAACCCAGATAGCATCCTCATCTAGGAGCCTTATACATCCATGGCTCGCATGTGTCCCTAATTTCTCAAGCTCTTCCGGGATAATATTCCCTTCCTCATCCCTTGGCATTGAATGTAAAAAATATGATTCATAAACCCTAACCCAGTAGAGACCGCCCTGACCAAACCGGGGTGTAAAAAAACTTTCACCTCTATCACCTGCAGCAAAAATACCCTTAGGGGTCTCATATTCCCCGCCGGGAATTCCCCCTGAAGCAAGCATAACCCTGACAATTTTCTTCCCCTTATAAACAATTACCCGATTCATATCACTCAAATCTATTTCAATCCACATCTCATCTCCCAAATCAGCGGTTTTAAAAGAAAAATTTACTACCTCCTTATTTCTCCCCGTATATATTTGAGCCTTCACATCATACCATGTGTCAGGCATAAAAACCCTTCTCGGCTTAAAAATAACAGCAGTTTCTTCAACTCTCGTTTCACCGGGCATTCCCGTAATCATAACAGAAGCCCTTTCAACTCTATCCTTTGCATAGATAATTATTTCGCTGTATAAAGGGATATCAACAGAGCCGTGGGCAGGCACTGTCTCAACTATAGACCCCGGCGTAAAAACGTAGACAGCCCCCTTCCAAAACAGCGAAATAACTGCGGCAATTGCTAAAACAACTGTAAACCCCCATTTTCCCTTGAATTTCATTATTATGCCCCCTATACCAATCTCTAAATTATTTATATTAAACGGGCATAATTAATATAACTAAATAAAAAAACCGGAAAAGCATCTGCTATCCGGTTTACTTTACAGTTCTCTTTTTTTATCAAACGAACGAGACAATAAAAACGCAAAAACATTTACAATAGCTAAAAGCAAGTAAATATTAGCCACAGCCTTTGCTTCAGGCTGATGATGCCCTATAGCCAGATATCTATCAGTCCTGGTTTTTAAAATAACCCCTGTAATAGTAGAACCAAAAACAGATCCCAAATATCTAAACATATTGTAAAGCCCTATAGCACTTCCCACCTTTTCATTAGGTGTTGAACTGGTTGACGCTGTAGCAAGGGGCGATGCACAGAAACCACAGCCGAAACCAAATAGGCTTGTAACTGCAGCAATATAAAAAATCGAAGTGCCTTCACCTATTATTGACAGGGCTAACATAGAAACTATCACAGAAACAAGTCCAATACTAACAGGATACCTTGTCCCATATTTATCTACCATTTTCCCGGCAAAAGGTGATGATATAGAAGTAACAGCCGGTTGAAATAGTATTATGAACCCGGCAGTAGTAGGATTGATACCTGCAATCCTTAAAAGATAAAGGGGGAGCAGTATCGAAGAACTGATCTGTGTAAACATCTGTACAAAACTGACCATCACGATAGATAAAAAAACTCTGTCAGCAATAAGAGATAAATCCACCAAGGGGCTTAAAACCCTCTGCTCCCAATAAATAAAAATAACAAGGGCAGCAATATGTATCACCAAGAATAAAACCATAGGATAATTGAGCCACCCGATATTTTTTCCTAATGTTAAAAACAAGAGAAGTGCAGTTAAGCTGACAGTCAAAAAAACTGCACCTAAAACATCTAACCCATTCTCCAACGGGGGTATATTAGCCTTAGGAATGATATTAAACGCAAAAAAAAGCACAGTTAGCCCTGCAAACACGCCTACAAGAAAAATTGTATTCCAACCGCCAAGGGCAATCAAAAATCCGCCTATAGTCGGTCCAATGGCAGCTCCAACCCCTATAGAAGCCCCCCAAAACCCTACAGCCTGACCCTTTTTTTCATCAGGGAAGGTATTTGCAATAATCGCAAGTGACATAGGGGTAAACGAAGCAGACCCCGAAGCTTGAACCAACCTTGAGAAAATCAAGAACCCGAAACTATTAGAAAGATAGCAGAGTAGAGAACCTGCAGTAAATAAAGAGACACCTACAAGGAACATCTGCCTGTGTCCAAACATATCCCCTAACCTTCCATATATAGGCATAAAAACAGTGTAGCCTAAAAGATAAATTGTAACGACCCATGTAACCTTATCTACATCTGTATTCAAACTTTCCATTATAGTATTTAGAGCAACATTTACCATACCGCTATTGATCTGACTCAAAACAACACTTGACAAAAGAGCACATAAAATCAAGCCTAAAGAACTGCTTTTCCCTTTTGACATTA
>FZPS01000049.1_pt174 | contig 10259 bp, 7 predicted proteins | sample 1817821 | NCBI WGS metagenome assembly FZPS01 (sample SAMEA104158645, study PRJEB21678) | metagenome | place: Germany | collected 2015-04-21 | reverse complement strand
GGTTTAGACCAAGAGTTTCTGCTTGTTTTTTAAATCTTTGATTATCTTCATACAAAAAATCTTCTGTCCCACAACATTGATATAAACGAAGCATTGGTTGGGTTTCTTTAGAATATTCTTTTATTAAAGCCATTAAATCTTCCGAACTATTTTCAATTTGGCTTAAATCTCCAAAAATATTTTTATACTCCTGTACGTTTTCTGCTGGATAGGTTTTAATCATGTGAACAATATCTAATGCCCCTGACAAGCTAGCAGCTGCGGAAAATTTTTCTGGGCAACGCAAAGCTAATTTAAAAGCCCCATATCCTCCCATGGATAATCCAGCAACAAATCGCTGCTCTCTTTCCTTTGATAAGGGAAAAAAAGATTCTGCAACCCTTGGTACTTCTTCAGAAATAAAAGTCCAATAAGGGTAACCATGGGTCATATCTGTATAAAAACTTCGATGTACCTCTGGCATAACAACAGCAATTCCTGCTTCTAAAGCATATCGTTCAATGGAAGTTCGACGCATCCAACTAGTATGATCTCCTGCTAATCCATGAAGGAGATAAAGAGTAGGATAGGGTTGTTCTCCTTTTTCTTGAGGTAAAATCACATTCATAGAAGTGGATAAATCTAATACATTCGAATAAAAATTGCATTGCATAAAAGCCATCTGAATTCTCCTTTTTAAAAAATTATTATTGAAGCATCTTCTTTAAAAACATGCCTGTATAGGATTCAGGAATCTTTGCCACTTCTTCTGGTGTTCCCATAGCAATTACCTGTCCTCCTCGATTTCCTCCCTCAGGTCCTAAATCAATAAGATAGTCTGCTGTTTTGATTACATCTAAATTATGTTCTATGACTAAAATCGAATTTCCACCACCCACTAACCGTTGTAAAATTTTAATCAACTTATGCACATCTGCAAAATGAAGACCTGTGGTAGGCTCATCTAAAATATATATGGTTTTTCCTGTACTTCGCTTACTAAGTTCTGTAGCCAATTTGACTCGCTGAGCCTCACCTCCAGATAGAGTTGTCGAAGGTTGCCCCAAACGGATATACCCAAGCCCCACATCATATAAAGTTTGTAATTTCTTTTTAATCCTAGGAATCGGGTCAAAAAAATCCAATGCTTCTTCTACAGTCATGTCTAAAACATCTGAAATGGATTTTCCCTTATATTTTACTTGTAAGGTTTCTCGATTATACCGTTTTCCATGACAAACCTCACAAGGAACATAAACATCTGGTAAAAAATGCATCTCAATTTTAATAATCCCATCACCGCGACAAGCTTCACAACGTCCACCTTTTACATTAAAACTAAAACGCCCTTTTTGATATCCCTTCATTTTGGCTTCTGCTGTTGCTGCAAAAACATCTCGAATGTGATCAAAAACGCCTGTGTAAGTGGCTGGATTAGAGCGTGGTGTACGACCAATAGGAGATTGATCAATATTGATTACCTTATCTAAATACTCCATTCCTTTTAAATCTTTATGTTTTCCAGGTTTAATTTTTGCTCGATTTAAGTCTCGAGCCAACCGTTTGTACAAAATCTCATTAACAAAAGTACTTTTTCCTGAACCTGAAACTCCAGTAACACAAGTAAAAACTCCCAAAGGAATAGCAATGTCAATATTTTTTAAATTATTTTCTTGTGCCCCCTGTAGTCGCAACCAATTACCATTGGGCTGACGCCGCTTAGCAGGAATCTCAATTTTCTTTCGTCCACTTAAGTAAGCACCTGTATCGGATGCTTCACAAGCCATAATTTCTTCTACCGTTCCTTGGCAAACCACTTCTCCTCCATGAGCTCCTGCTCCTGGCCCAATATCTACAATATGATCTGCTGCATACATCGTATCTTCATCATGCTCGACTACAATCAATGTATTTCCCAAATCCCGCAATTGTTTTAAGGTTTTAAGAAGTCTAACATTATCTCTTTGGTGAAGTCCAATACTAGGCTCATCTAAAATATAAACCACTCCTACTAATCCGGAACCAATTTGGGTGGCCAAACGAATTCGCTGAGCTTCTCCTCCAGATAAGGTTCCTGCTGATCTGGATAAGGTTAAATAATCCAGTCCTACATCTACTAAAAAGCCAATACGTGCATCGATTTCTTTTAGAATCTGTTCTCCAATCATTTGCTGTCTTTCCGTCAATTTCAATTCTTTAAAAAATTGTTGAACCTGCTGTATGGACATATCCGTAACTTCTGCAATGTTTTTGCCTCCAACAGTTACAGCTAGCACTTCTGGCTTTAGACGAGCCCCTTTACACTTTGGACAAGGTGTATTGGTCATATAACTTTCATATTCTTGTCGCATATATTCCGAAGTCGTTTCTTGATACCGTCTTTGTAAACTAGCAATGACACCTTCAAATACGTATTCATATGATCCTTTACCATGCATATTTTGATATTGGACTTTGACCTTTTCTCCACCTGTACCGTATAAAATCATCTGTTGAGCCTCTGGTGCTAAATCTTTAAAAGGAGATCTTAAATCAAATTTGTATTTTTGAGAAAGAGCTAAAAATAAACTTCTTACGGAACTTTCTTCACTTGTTAAAGCATTCCATCCTGGTGCCGCAATAGCTCCTTCTAACAAAGTTAAATTCGGATTGGGAATAACTAACTCAGGATCAATTTTCATTTGCATCCCAAGTCCTGTACATTCAGGACACGCTCCAAAAGGATTATTAAATGAAAAGAATCGTGGCTCAATCTCATCAATACTAATGTTACAATCAGGGCAAGCAAAATTTTGGCTGAAAGTAATGGCTTCTCCATCTATGACATCGACGATTAATAATCCTCCTGTTAACTGAATCACCGTTTCCATAGAATCTGTTAATCGTTTTTGAATACCTTCTCGTATCATTAAACGATCCACCACAATTTCAATGGTATGTTTTTTATTCTTTTCTAATTTTATTTCTTCTGAAAGTTCATACAAGGCGCCATCAATTCTAGCACGAACATAGCCACTCCTACGAGCATGTTCTAATATCTTAACATGTTCTCCTTTTCGTCCTCGGACTACGGGAGCCAAAAGTTGAATCTTCGTTCGCTCTGGTAATTCCATGACTTGATCCACCATTTGATCAATGGTCTGTTTTTTAATTTCTTTTCCACACTTAGGACAATGAGGAATTCCAATTCGTGCAAATAAAAGTCGCAAATAATCATAAATTTCTGTTACCGTTCCTACTGTAGATCGAGGATTACGGCTCGTTGTTTTCTGGTCAATAGAAATAGCTGGAGACAAGCCTTCAATATATTCTACATCTGGTTTCTCCATTTGTCCTAAAAATTGCCTTGCATAAGCCGATAAAGACTCTACATATCGTCTTTGTCCTTCTGCATAAATAGTATCAAATGCCAAGGAAGATTTTCCCGATCCACTTAATCCTGTAAAAACAATAAATTGATCCCTAGGAATTTCCAGATAAATATTCTTTAAATTATTTTCTTTTGCACCTTTAACGATAATCTTCTCTTTTGACATATTTTGTATACACCTCTTGTCTATAACTCCTGTTGCTGTTTTTTTAACTCCATAATTTGATCTCGAAGTAAGGCCGCTTGTTCAAATTGTAAATCTGATGCAGCTTGTTTCATTTCTTTTTGGAGTTTTTGAATCCATTGCTGTAGCTCTTTGGGACTCATGGATTCTGGATCTTTTTGTAATTCATATGGAATAGGTGCTTCTGCTACCTTTGTTGCTCGAATAAGATCCCGAACCTTTTTATGAATGGTTTTAGGCGTAATTCCATGTGCTTTATTATAGGCTTCTTGAATCTGACGTCTTCGATTGGTCTCTGAAAGGGCTTTTTGCATAGAGTCTGTGATTACCTCTGCATACATAATCACTCGACCTTCTGCATTTCTAGCTGCTCGTCCAATGGTTTGAATCAAAGCTGTCTCAGAGCGTAAAAACCCTTCCCGATCTGCATCTAAAATAGCTACTAAAGAAACCTCTGGAATGTCTAATCCTTCTCGCAATAGATTAATACCTACTAGAACATCAAAAACATCCATACGCAAATCCCGGACAATTTCAATTCTTTCTAATGTATCAATATCAGAATGTAAATACCGTACTCGAACTCCTGCTTCTTTTAAATAATCTGTTAAATCTTCTGACATCTTTTTTGTTAACGTAGTAATTAACACTTTTTCTTTTTTTTCAATTTGTTTTTGTACTTCTCCTAACAAATCATCGATTTGTCCTTGAACAGGGCGCACCTCTACTTTAGGGTCCAGAAGTCCTGTAGGACGTATAATTTGTTCCGCAATGGTAGTAGAATATTCATACTCATAAGGTCCTGGAGTGGCTGATACAAATAAAATTTGATTGATTTTTTTCTCAAATTCATCAAAACGCAAAGGCCGATTATCCTTAGCCGAAGGCAAACGAAACCCATAATCCACCAATGTAGTTTTTCTTGCTTGATCCCCTGCATACATTCCTCTAATTTGAGGCAAAGTCATATGAGACTCATCAATAATAATTAAAAAATCATCCGGAAAGTAATCAATTAAAGTATGTGGAGTACTTCCGGCCGGTCGTCCCGATAAATGCCTGGAATAATTTTCAATTCCTGAACAAAATCCTGTTTCTCGCATCATTTCAATATCAAAATGAGTTCGCTGGGCTAAACGTTGGGCTTCTAATAATTTATCTTGTTCCTTTAATTCTTTGACTCTTTCTTCTAATTCTTCTTCAATGGCTTTAACCGCTCTTTCCATTTTATCTGGTGCAATTACATAATGGGATGCTGGGAAAATAGAGATGTGATCCCGTAAACCAATAACTTCGCCTGTCAAAACATCAATCTCAACAATACGATCAATTTCATCCCCAAAAAACTCCACTCGAACCGCCCGCTCAGAAGAAGCTGACGGAAAAATTTCTACTACATCTCCACGAACCCGAAAGGTTCCTCGAACAAAGTTCATGTCATTCCGTGTATATTGAATATCAACTAATTTACGCAAAACTTGGTCCCGATCCCGAATCATGCCAGGCCGCAAAGAAAGAACCATATCATTGTAATCAATAGGATCTCCTAAACCATAAATACAAGATACACTAGCTACAATAATTACGTCTTTTCGTTCAAATAAAGAGGCCGTCGCCGAGTGTCGCAATTTATCAATTTCTTCATTAATGGATGCATCTTTTTCAATATACGTATCCGTCTGTGGAACATAAGCTTCTGGTTGATAATAATCATAATAACTTACAAAATACTCCACCGCATTATTAGGGAAAAATTCCTTAAACTCACTATATAATTGAGCTGCTAGTGTTTTATTGTGAGCAATGACTAATGTAGGTTTTTGTAAATTTTGTATGGTATGAGCCATAGTAAAGGTTTTACCTGAACCCGTAACTCCTAATAAGGTTTGAAATTTTTCTCCTGCTTTAAATCCTTGGGTTACCTTTTCAATGGCCTGAGGTTGATCACCTGTAGGTTGAAATTCAGATACTACTTGAAAATTCCCCATTTCCTCACCTACCTTATCTCTTTTTATTCCTTCTTATAAATATACCAAATACTTTTTTATTATTATACCATAGGCCCATGATTTTGAAAACATATGTTTGTTTTTTTGTCCTCTTTACTTTATGCTATCATTTGTAAGCTTTCAATCATTTGCATTATTTTTTTTTCCATATCTGGGTTTTTTATTTTTATTTCTTTTCTATAATTTTCAAAGTTTCCATCATAAGGAATACTAGTATTGAAGAGAATCGTCTCCATGGCTTGACGTACTCCATGCAAAACAAAGTCTTGTTCTTCTTCTTTTTTTAATTGAAATAAATAATAAAGAGTTAATGCATAAGTTTCCATCACTGCATGCCGATTAAAGCTTTTCACTGTATACTGAGTGGGAAAAGGAATTTTTATATCTTTGTATTGCTTTTGAGTCATGGCATACTCTGTTAACAACTTCGTATAACCCACTAAGCAGTGATCTCCTTGGCAAGTGCCACAGGTCCCTTCTCCTAAACAAATATGATCTACCGTTTCTCGTATTTGACGAGTGGACTCATATAAGGCGGCCGCTGTTTTTTGATATAAAGTTGTTTTTTGCTCTCTTTGTATGGCTAAAAGATGATGTAATCTCCAGTAATAAAGAGAAACTATAATAATCATGCCTCCTGCAATCGAAAGGGGTTGTACATAGGAAGAAGGGATATTTTTATACAATTTAACAATCCCAAAAAAAAGAAAAAGAGCAGATGACACTATTTTCATTGTAACTTCTGGTACTTTATCTCCTACTTTACTCCCTATCCAAATTCCTAAAGCTCCTGTACATAACATGCCACTAACAGTTCCCAATAATACAAAAAATGGATAGGTAGCTTCTGCTGATAAAGTAATGGCTGTTAATTGTGTCTTGTCTCCTAATTCACCAACAAAGAAAGCTAGAGCAACAGTTCCTACAGGCCCCCATTGGAATGCTGATTCTTTCATTTCCTCTTCTTGTTCTATTTGTAAGCTCCATAATGAAAATCCTATGAAACAAATTCCAGCAATAAGTTGAAGCCATTCTAAAGGAATGACACTGGATAAATAGTATCCTAAAAGTACAGCTAAACCATGGTTTAAAAAAGAACCTATCCCAATGCCTAAGAAAACTTTTTTAATGGGAAACCGAGTGGCAAAAACCATAGCTAAAATTTGAGTTTTGTCACCCATTTCTGCCATAAAAATAAAAAAAAGAGCTTTTATCATTTCCATTATCATTTTTATATCCTCCTTCATAAAAAAAAGACTTTTAGTTTTACCTAAAGTAAAACTAAAAGTCTCGCTTCCTTAGTAAGTACTACTAAAGCAAATAGGACCAGGCCATTGGCCAGTATGTTGACCCTATTTATGGTTTTCTATGATTAACCACAGCTACTCCCTTTTATATACAATAATATAGCAGAAATTGAAAGCAATTGCAAGGCTTGTACCCTTTCAAGCCTTCAAAACAATTATCTATTTTTCCCTTTTTTTATTTTTTGATATAAAATTTCTAAAATTCCTATTTCTTGCATGCTTTCCATGTGATACGTAATTCGTGCATTTTCCATTAAAGGAACAATGCCTAGGTCATTGATCCCATAAGGATATGCCTTATACTCTAAGGTAATAGCCTCCTGGGTATCACCGCGAATAATATCAATCCATAAAAAAGTATAATATTGTTTTAAAATAGCTTGTAAATGTTGAAAGTGAAGAACATCAAGTCCATTTATTTTGCAAATAATATCTCCACGTTGAATTCCCATTTTTTCTGCTGGGCCTTCTGAAATCAATTCCAATACTCGTACTCCCTTATTAGGTAGTGGATAAAGGGGCTCCGTCTTTATGTCCTGAAAGCGATGTTTTCTCATAATCCATTCATGAAATAACGGCATTAAAAAGATTCCAATAAATTGTAACCATCCTTGATCAACTGAAAATATGGCAATGACTAATAATAGTAAACTATACATAAAAAGTCCTAAAGCAGATTTTCTTGCCTTGTCTTTAGGAGGTGAAGATACTGCAATATCTCCATAACCTAGTGCAGCTGTAAGAGGCAGAAGGGAATAGATCATCATCCCAGGATCCAATGCAAAAGTCCCTTTCATCATAGGCCACCATTCTGGCATAAAAATCCCTTCTCCTGTAGGAGAACCAGCAAAAACAATAAGAAGGGAAAAGGGAATTGGCCAGTACTTTTGCATCAAAAACCCCATGGCCACCTTTCCTTTCTTTTTAACAATAACTGGAATATGATCTTTTGATCCACCAATTAGAATTAAACCGGACTCCATTAAATGCATAATGGCTACAAGGGCAATCAAACCACTGATATCCAATTGTAAATCTGGAAGCTGATACCCCAAAGTCATTTGACCCCGAAATACAAATCCCAGTACTCCCAGCACAGCAGCTGCATAAGAAAAACATAGATATCGAACATTAAATAAAGCCAATAAAAAGGCAATAGGCAATAGAAAAAGCAAATAGGGAGTCAACTGTATGGGAATCCCTACCAGAGTTAATAGGAAGCTTCCTACTATTCCCATTAAGATTCCTTGTAACATAGATTCTACCATTTGGTTCCCTATGAATCCTCTATAAGAAGATAGGACTTGTTTTTCTATCTCTTTATTTCTCTGATAAAGAGAATAGATAATAAATACAACCATAATAAAGGAAAAATTAAATACAGCTGTAGCAATGGATTGTAATGTTAATGTTAAAATTTCAAGAATTGGAGGCATCTATTTTCACCTACATTTTCATTTGAGTTGTTCCTGAATGACTTGAAGGGCTTTTTGCAATTGAAGGTCTTCCTCTGGTTCCAATTGAATCTTTTTTTTCAACTCTTCAGGCAATTCTACAATATAATCAGGCTCAATACCTATATCTTGAATATGAGTCCCATTGGGAGTATAGTATTTAGAAGTGGTTACTTTAATGGCCGTGCCATCTTCTAAATCAATAATATTTTGTACTAAACCCTTTCCAAAAGTTGTGGTTCCTACCAGTGTGCCTATGCCATGATCTTTAATGGCTCCAGCTAAAATTTCAGAAGCACTAGCACTATTTTCATTCGTTAATACTACTAAAGGGACTTGAATTTGCTTGGCATCGGAACGTAATTCTTCCCTTCTTCCATTTTTATCTTCTGTATAAACGATTAATCCTTCTGGAAGCAGTTCATCCGCAATCTTTGCTACAATATGCAAAAGCCCGCCTGGATTATTCCTTACATCAATAATCAAACCTTTTTGTCCTTTTTCATTTAAATCCGTATAAGCTTCCATAAACTGCTTATAGGTTACTTGATCAAAACCTGTTATTTTCAAATAGCCTATATTATCATTCAAAATCTCATGATGCACTGTAGGAACGTCAATAGTAGCCCTACGGACATCTACTGTAAAAACGTCATTTTCACTTTTTCTAAATATTTTCAATGTTACTTTTGTTCCTTCTGGTCCTTTAATCATGCTTACTGCTTCATCTAGCTTTTTACCAGTTACATCAGTACCATTGACTTGAATAATCTTATCCCCTGGTAAAAGGCCTGCCTTTTCTCCAGGGCTTCCAATAAAAGGAGAAATGATGGTTATTAACTGATCTTCTGGATCAACAGAAACAATCACTCCGATACCAGCATAAGAACCTTCTGTCTCTACTTTAAAGCGCTCAAAATCTTCCTCATTATAATATACTGTATAAGGGTCACCAACTCCAGCCACCAGCCCTGTATAAGTACCTTCCATTAATTTTTCTTTATCAATCCCATCTACATAATACTTATCTAAATAGGCAGCAATCTGTTTCATTTTCCCATCTACTTTGATTTGTTCTTGCCTAGAAAAACCATACTTGAGAAACCCTATTTTTTGTACTCCAAAAAAACCTAAAAGTGGAGCGTTTAAAAGCATGGTTAAAATAATTCCTGCTATAAAACCTCCAAAAAATGTTTTTTTATTTTTCATCAAGATTGCATCTCCTTTTACTACATTCTTTCGCTTCTATATTCATTGTATTGATATATGAATTTTATTATACCATAGGTTTTCAAAAAACTTCTACTTTATTTCTCTTTTACAAAAAAAAGAAAAGGGAAATCCCTTTTCTTTTATTTATTTTTAACATAGGGAAGAGGATTTGTATGATTTCCATTCAGTCGAACCTCAAAATGCACATGAGGCCCCGTTGAATATCCTGTACTACCCACTAAAGAAATCACATCTCCTCGTCGTACTGCTTGTCCTTCTTTTTTTAATAATTTTGAGTTATGAGCATAGAGAGTACTGATGGTTTTTCCATTATCTTTTCCATGATCAATAATAACCGTATAGCCATATCCTCCAATATAACGTGCTTGAAGAACGGTCCCATCCCCTGCTGCGATTACGTTGGTTCCTGTAGATCCTGGAATATCAATCCCCGAATGGAAAGAGTTCTTCTTACCACTAATTGGATCTGTTCGATATCCATAAGGAGAACTTATGTAATATCGTCCTGGAAGAGGCCACTCTAACTTTCCCCCTCCATAGGTTCGATTACTAAGAGCCGTAAGCCTTTTGATCTCATCCCCTACTTTTTTAATGGAATTTTCTAACTCTTCCAATTGTTGCTTTTGTTTTTCTCCATCCAATCGAATAGTGGCCAACTCTGCTCCTTTTCGTTTTTTCTTTTCTTCCATAGCATTACGTTGTATTGTTGTCTCATTACGCAAA
>FZPS01000093.1_pt119 | contig 10261 bp, 9 predicted proteins | sample 1817821 | NCBI WGS metagenome assembly FZPS01 (sample SAMEA104158645, study PRJEB21678) | metagenome | place: Germany | collected 2015-04-21 | reverse complement strand
CTTTGACGTGCAGATCCCAGGTCTTGCCGAAGATGGCTGCTGCTTTCACGCCGCTGTCCAGGATGGCTTTCAGGTTCGGGTCGTCCTCAACTGCCAAATTAGCGCGCCTTGTGCTGCCGAAGGCAGTAAGGCGCAGCTGCTTCAGCTCGAGATCAACTGCCCTCTTAAAAAATTCGATATCTTTAGGATTTGAACCAGGCCAGCCACCTTCTGCATAATGAATGCCCAGCTTATCCAATCTTTTGAGCACCCTTAGTTTGTCTTCCACAGATAAAGATACTCCCTCTCCCTGGGTGCCGTCTCTGAGGGTCGTATCATACAGAAGGAGATCAGCCATACAAATCCTCCTTTATAAAGCTTCTAAAACCAGGTCACCCATTTTGCTGGTGCCCACAACCTGACAGTTCTCTCCGTAAAGATCAGCTGTCCGGTATCCAGCTGCCAATACCTTCTCCACTGCCTCCTCCACAGCTTTAGCCTCTTCCTCCAAATTAAAGGAAAGCCTCAGCATCATGGCAATAGAGAGGATGGTAGCCAAAGGATTTGCCTTATCCTGGCCTGCTATATCTGGTGCAGAACCGTGGATAGGCTCATACATGGCAGCACTGCCTGCACCGAGGCTCGCTGAAGGCAGCATGCCGATGGAACCTGTGAGCATGGCAGCTTCATCGCTTAAAATGTCGCCAAAGAGGTTCTCTGTGACGATCACATCAAACTGCGTAGGCCTGCGCACAAGCTGCATTGCACAGTTGTCAACCAGCATATGCTCGAACTCCACATCCGGGAACTCAGCAGCAACTTTTTCCACTACATCCCGCCACAGCTGGCTTGTGGCAAGGACATTTGCTTTATCCACAGAAGTTACTTTCTTTCTCCGCCGTCTGGCCAGCTCAAAGCCGCGCCGCACCAGCCGCTCGATCTCCTCTGATGAATAGTAGAGGGTATCGATGGCTTCCTCGCCAGTCTCTGTTTCCCGCCGGATCCGCGGCTCGCCAAAATAGAGGCCTCCTGTCAGCTCCCGGACGATCATAATATCTACCCCTTCGATCACATCGGGCTTCAAAGTGGAAGCCGGAGCAAGGGGCGGGAAAAGCTTTACAGGTCTGAGATTGGCATACAAACCCAACCCTTTCCGCAGGGCAAAGAGGGCCTTTTCAGGCCGGATGCTGGGATCTATCCGGTCCCACTTCGGCCCGCCTACAGATCCTAAAAGCACTGCATCTGCTGCCTTGCAGTCTTCCAAAGTTTCCTCTTCGATGGGCTTGCCAAGCTCATCGATGGCAGCTCCCCCTACAAGATGGGTGCTGAAATTGAAGGTGTGTCCCCACCTTTGACCAACTGCCAGCAAAACACGCCTGGCCTGCTCTACGATCTCAGGGCCGATACCATCGCCAGGCAAAAACGCAATCTTAAACTCAGCCACGGTTTGCCACTTCCTTCACGTAATTGATCAAGCCTCCGCTGGCGATAAGCTTTTGCATGAAAGGTGGAAAGGCAGCAGAGCGGTACTCTTTGTTTTGAGTTTTATTGCGGATTATGCCGGATGCCAAGTCCACTTCCAACTCATCGCCGGTTTCAATCTCTTCTGCGTTGGGACATTCTAAAATAGGCAAGCCAATATTGATGGCGTTGCGGTAGAAGATCCTGGCAAAGGAAGTTGCGATCACGCAAGAGACTCCAGCAGCCTTAATGGCTATAGGCGCGTGCTCCCGGGAACTGCCGCAGCCGAAATTTTTCCCTGCTACGATCATATCGCCCTTCTGCACTACCTTCACAAAATTGGGATCCGCATCCTCCATGCAGTGAGCTGCCAGTTCCGCTGGATCCGAAGTGTTGAGATAGCGGGCGGGTATGATCTCGTCAGTATTTACATCATGGCCGAATTTCCATGCTTTTCCTGCTAACACGACTCAAATGCCCCCTTTATAGTTCCTCTGGCCCTGCAATGCGGCCGGCAACAGCTGAAGCAGCAGCTACTGCAGGGTTTGCAAGGTAGACTTCACTCTGCGGATGTCCCATCCTGCCCACGAAGTTGCGGTTAGTTGTGGCTACAGCACGCTCGCCGGCTGCGAGAATCCCCATGTGTCCGCCCAAGCAAGGCCCGCAGGTGGGTGTGCTTACAGCAACGCCTGCTTCCACAAATGTCTGTACCAAGCCTTCCTTTATTGCATCCAGGTATATTTGCTGAGTGCCTGGGAAGACAATTGCCCGCACTTTAGGATGAACCTTCCTGCCTTCGAAAACCTTAGCTGCAAGCCGCAGATCCTCGATTCTGCCGTTTGTGCAGGAGCCGATCACTACCTGGTGGATGGGCACATCTCCAACCTGGCTGATAGGCCGGGTGTTCTCAGGAAGATGCGGGAAAGCAACCTGAGGCTCCAGCTTGCTCACATCGAACTCATAGACCTTCTCGTATTGTGCATCCGGGTCACTGGTGTAGAAGCGAGGAGGACGCTTGCTCCTGCCTTCGAGATAGGCCCGGGTGATCTCATCCGGCGGCACTATCCCTGCTTTGCCGCCAGCTTCAATGGCCATGTTGCTCATGGTGAAGCGGCCGTCCATGGAAAGGTTCTCAATAGCCTCGCCTGTGAACTCCATAACCTTATAGAGGGCACCGTCTACGCCAATTTGACCGATGGTGTACAGAATCAGGTCTTTGCCTCCCACCCAGGGCGGCAGCTGTCCCCGATAGACGAACTTAATGGTGGGGGGCACTTTAAACCAAGCCTCACCTGTTGCCCAAGCTGCGGCGAGGTCTGTGCTGCCCATACCTGTTGCAAAGGCGCCCAAAGCGCCGTAGGTGCAGGTGTGGGAGTCTGCACCAATTACAAGATCGCCGCTTGTGACAATCCCCTGTTCAGGCAAGAGGCAGTGCTCAATGCCCATTCTCCCTACTTCAAAGTAATTGGTGATCTCGTGCCGGAAGGCGAACTCCCGCACGATTTTGGCTAGTTCTGCGCTTTTCAGGTCTTTGTTGGGGGTGAAGTGATCCGGCACCAGCACCACCCGATCTTTGTCAAAGACCTTATCTGCACCGATCTTTTCAAATTCACGGATAGCCACAGGTGCTGTGACATCGTTGGCCAGGGCAATATCAACCTTTGCGTTTATGAGCTGCCCGGGCTCTACAGCATCCAAACCTGCGTGTGCCGCTAGAATTTTCTCTGCAATGGTCATACCCATAGTTTTCAACTCCTAACTACCTGCTACCAGTTTATTTATTGCCTGCAAATATGCTCTTGCGCTGGCTTCGATAATATCTGTGCTGGTACCCCGGCCAATGTAAGACTTGATGTTGCCCCGTACCTTCAGCGTCACCTCACCCAGGGCATCCTGGCCGCCTGTAACAGCTTTGATATTATACTCCTCCAGCTTCAAGTGGAGCCCCACTACCCTTTCTATGGCCCTGAACACTGCCTCTATGGGACCGGCGCTGGCGCAGGCAGCTTCCTCCAGCACCTGATCGTTGTGGGAGATCCGCACTGTGGCAGTTGGGATGGTCTTATCTCCTGTGATCACGTGGAGATATTCGAGCTTGTAGGTTTCCGGAATCTCAGCGAGGCCCTCTTCAACCAGGGCTTCCAGATCCCGCACTGAAACCTCTTTTTTCCGATCTGCCATGGCGATGAAGCGCTGGTAGGTTTTGTCGATCTCTTCCTCTGAGAGGCGGTAGCCCAGCTCTTCCAGTTTTGCCTTGATGGCATGCCTGCCTGAGTGCTTGCCTAAAACCAGTTTGCTTCTGGTCAGGCCGATGGATTCCGGCCTGATGATCTCGTAGGTAGAGGCTTCTTTCAGCACACCGTCCTGGTGAATCCCTGATTCGTGGGCAAATGCATTGTCTCCTACAATTGCCTTATTAGGCTGGATCACAACGCCGGTGAGGGTGCTCACAAGGCGGCTGGTGCGGTAAATGTGCTCTGTCTGGATGTCGCACTGGACGCCGAACAAATCACCTCTGGTAACCAGAGCCATCACTATCTCTTCGATGGCAGCGTTGCCTGCGCGCTCGCCCAAGCCGTTGATGGCGCCTTCCACCTGTGTTGCCCCGGCCCGCACTGCAGCAAGAGAGTTGGCTACTGCCATGCCCAAGTCGTTGTGGCAGTGCACGCTGAGCTCTACCTTGTCAATACCGGGCACGTGTTCCCTGAGATAAGTGATGAGCTTGCTGTATTCCTCAGGAAAGGTATAGCCTACAGTATCAGGAATGTTCACCACATCTGCCCCGGCTTCGATCACAGCGTGGAGCACTTCAGCGAGAAAAGACCATTCGCTTCTGGTGGCATCCTCAGCTGAAAACTCCACCTCAGGACAGAGGCTTTTTGCAAACTGGACTGCCTCTACCGCCATCTTTAGGATTTGGTCAGGAGATTTTCGGATCTTGTATTTCATGTGGATAGGTGAGGTGGCTATGAACGTATGAATGCGAACATTCTTGCCCCCTCGTAAAGCTTCGGCAGCCCTTTGAATGTCCTGCGGCAAAGCCCGCGCCAAGCCTGCGATAGTGGGTCCTTCTACTTCCTGCGCAATTGCGTGCACAGATTCAAAGTCCCCTGGAGAGGCAATGGGAAACCCTGCCTCGATCACATCTATACCCATAATAGCCAATTGTCGCGCAATCTGCAACTTTTCGGCAAGATCGAGATTCACACCAGGTGTTTGTTCGCCATCGCGCAGAGTTGTATCGAAAATCTTTATTCGCCTCATAGCGTCGCCACCTCCAATATTCTAGATATTCACTGTCCGGACGCTTTTAATATCTTTAATTCGGCCTATTTCGGCCAGAATATCCTCTGTCAGAACGCTGTCTATGGAAAGGATCATCACAGCATCGCCGCCAAGCTCCTCGCGGCCCACCTGCATAGTGGCGATATTGATCCCCCGCTGGCCCAGAAGGGTCCCCACCTCGCCGATGACACCAGGCCGGTCGTGGTGGTTTATCACCAGAAAATGTCCCTGGGGAATTACGTCCACGTGATATCCTTCAACCTGGACGATTCTAACCTCTCGAGGTGCAAACAGAGAACCTGCCAGCTGGTGGCTGCCTTTTGCAGAGTGGGTGGTAACAGAGATAAGGTTTGTGTAGTCTTCCGGCGATTCTGCCCTACTCTCCTTCACCTTGATGCCGCGTTTTTTGGCCAGGTAACCAGCATTGACCATGTTCACTTCCTCTCCGTAGGGCAGGCTCAGGATACCCTGAAGCAGCGCTGTGGTAAGAGGAGCGATTTCCAGCTCTGCCAGTTCCCCGCTGTAGGTTACCTCCACCGAGGCAATGCCGCCACGAGACAGCTGCGCTGCCATGGAACCCAGCTTTTTGCTGAGGTCCAAATAAGGCTCCAGCTGCGAGAGGAGCTCTTCGCGAAGTGGAGTCATATTCACAGCATTCTTGAAGGTTTTGCCTTCCAAAGCCCGCACAAGTTCCCTTGCCACATCAATGGCCACATTGATTTGGGCCTCTTCAGTGGAAGCGCCAAGGTGAGGAGTTAAAATCACCTGGGGCAGGCCCCGCAGCGGAAGATCCCCGGGGGGCTCCTGTTCGTAGACGTCAATGGCGGCACCAGCAACTTTGCCCTCTTTTACCGCCTGGGCTAGTGCTTCGTAATCGATAATGCCGCCTCTTGCGCAGTTGACGATCCGCACCTGGTCTTTCATCCTGGCAAACTCAGCTTTGCCGATGAGATTGCGGGTCTTCGGGGTTAGCGGAGTGTGCACTGTGATAAAATCTGAAGTCTCTAGAATCTCATCAATATTCGCCAGGCGAATGCCCAGTTCCTCAGCCCGCTCTTCGGCTAGGTAGGGATCGTAGGCCAGGATTTTCATGCCGAAAGCATGAGCCCGGACTGCAACTTCAGAGCCAACACGGCCCAGGCCGATAATGCCCAAGACCTTGTTGTTCAGCTCCACCCCTGTATACTTTTTCCTCTCCCAGCGCCCCTCCTGCATGGAAAGGTGGGCCTGTGGAATGTTCCGGGCCAAAGCCAGGAGCATTGCCATGGTGTGTTCGGCAGTGGAGATGGTGTTGCCGCTGGGAGCGTTGAGCACCACGATCCCGTGTTCAGTTGCAGCTTCCAGATCTACATTATCCACGCCCACGCCAGCTCTGCCAATTACCTTCAGTTTCTTGGCAGCTGCAATCACCCGGGCAGTCACCTGGGTTTGACTGCGGATTACAAGTCCCTCGTACTCGCCAATAATAGCAGCCAGCTCATCTTCGCACAAACCTGTCTTTACATCTACATCCAAACCGGCTTGCTCGAGCACTTCGATCCCCTGCTGGCTCAATGGATCGCTCACCAAAACCCGCTTAGCCACGCAGCAGCACCTCCTCTGCTGCTGCCACGGCTGCCCCTTTCTCCACTTGCCAGCCTAATTCTGCCAAAGCCAGCTCTAAAGAGGCGAGAACCTCGAGGAAATCTATTGGCTCAGCATAGCCCATGTGCCCGATGCGGAAGATCTTGCCCTTCAGATCTCCCTGGCCTCCTGCCAGCACTACATTGTATTTTTGATTCAAGAGCTTCCGCAGCGCCTCTACATCCAACCCCTCAGGGCCCAGGATGGAGGTCACAGTTGGAGAGGCGTGTTCGTCAGCCACAAACAAGGGCAGGTTCAGAGCTCTAATCCCTGCGCGGACCATGTCCCGAAGGAGCAGATGGCGCTTGTAAATGTTTTCCAGTCCCTCCTCCAGCATCATGTCCAGAGCTTCCTCCAGCTGGTAGAAAAGGGAAACAGCTGGCGTATAGGGAGTCTGGCCTTTGGGGAGAGATTTCCTGTATGCCAAAAGATCAAAGTAAAAACAGGGGCTGGTATTGGCCTCGATGCTCTCCCAGGATCTGGGGCTGACTGTGATAAAAGCGAGTCCTGGCGGCAGCATAAATGCTTTCTGGGAGCCTGAGGCTGCAATATCTATCCCCCAGTTGTCTGTTTGGAAGTCTGCCCCGCCCATAGAGCTTACAGTGTCCACCACCAAAAGGGGATTGCCCGGGGCGCTGTGGACAGCTTCGCTGATCTTCTGCAAGTCATTGAGTACACCTGTGGAGGTTTCGCAATGGGTTGCGAAAACAACTTTGATTTGAGGGTTTGCCTTCAAGAAGCTCCTTACTTCTTCAGGATCAATTGCCTGCCCGTATTGGCAGCGGATTGTCTCCACCTCGGCGCCGTATTTGGCGGCGATTTTTCCAAATCGTTCTCCAAATACACCGCTTACAAGCACTAAAACCTGGTCGCCTGGGGATACTGTGTTGGCTACTGCTGCCTCTAGGGCACCTGTTCCTGAACTTGTGAGAATGAAAACGTCTTCTTCTGTCTGGAATACGGTTTTGAGTTTTGCTGCGACTCGTTTGCAGAGCTCCATAAAGTCACCACTGCGGTGTCCCATCATTGGCTTGGCTCCAGCGCGGGCAATTTGCGGCGGAACCGGTGTGGGACCTGGAATTCTCAGTTGACGCTTTTCAGCAAACATGAAAATACCTCCTATTTTTTATTTATCCATGGCATCATTGCCCGCAGCTTCCTGCCGACTTTCTCGATGAGGTGCTCGGCCTGCTGATTCCGCAGGGCGTTGAAAACAGGACGGTTCACCTGGTTTTCCAGCAGCCACTTGCGGGCGAATTCGCCAGACTGGATCTCGCAGAGAAGCTCTTTCATCGCCTTTCTTGAGGCTTCATTGATCACTCTGGGGCCTGAGACAAGATCTCCGTATTCAGCAGTATCGCTGATGGAATAGCGCATCTGGCTGATGCCGCCTTCGTAGATGAGGTCTACAATCAGCTTCATCTCGTGGAGACATTCGAAATATGCAACCTCCGGCTGATAGCCAGCTTCAACCAGGGTTTCAAAACCGGCACGGATGAGTTCAGATAAGCCGCCGCAGAGCACAGCCTGCTCGCCGAAAAGGTCTGTTTCTGTTTCCTCTTTGAATGTGGTTTCGATGACGCCGGCTCTTGTGCCGCCAATGCCCTTGGCATAGGCCAAAGCCAGATCCCGTGCTCGGCCAGTTGCATCCTGGTGGACGGCGATCAGGCAGGGCACCCCTACACCTTCCTCGTATGTTCTCCGCACCAGATGCCCCGGTCCTTTGGGAGCAACCATGAAGACATCTACATCACTAGGAGGTTTGATCTGACCGAAATGGATGTTGAAGCCGTGGGAGAAAACCAGAGCTTTGCCTGCAGAAAGATGGGGTGCGATCTCGTTTTTGTACAGCTGGGCCTGCACTTCATCTGGCACCAGGATCTGGATCACATCTGCTTTTGCTGCAGCCTCGCCTGCAGAAACAGGCTCAAAGCCCAACTCTTTAGCCAGCTCGTAGTTGGCAGAACCAGGCCTCTGCCCCACAACAACGTTAATACCGCTGTCGCGAAGGTTCTGTGCCTGGGCATGCCCCTGGCTGCCAAAGCCGATGACTGCAACAGTTTTACCGCTAAGTAAGTCCAAATTTGCATCCTGATCATAATACATTTTGCTCATCTTCCACACTCCTTAATCTCTATCTGATTGTCCCGGCTCCGGGACAGAGTCGGCTAGTTGCCTGTACGGACCATGGCTATCTTGCCTGTGCGCACCAGCTCTTTAATGCCGTAAGGCCGGAGAAGCTCGATTAAAGCGCTAATCTTGGACTCATCGCCTGTAGCCTCGATAATGGCTGCCTTCTCGCTGACGTCCACGATTTTCGCCCTGAAGATGCTGATGATCTGCAGGATCTCAGACCGATTGCTGCTGTCTGCAGCGACCTTGATCAGGGCCAGCTCCCGCTCCACTGTGGCATCATCTGTCACATCGCTGACCTTTACCGTATCCACCAGCTTGTTCAGTTGTTTGATTAACTGTTCGCCTGTGGCCTTATCTGCTTCTAAGACGATGGTCATGCGGGAGACAAGGGGCTCTTCAGTTCTGCCCACGGCAATGCTGTCGATGTTGTAACCGCGGCGGCTGAAGAGGCCTGCTACTCTCGCCAGCACCCCAGGATGGTTGGTCACCAGAATGGAGATCGTGCGCTTGGCCGTCATTTGTCTCCCTCCTTGCCAAAGATCATCTTGCTCAGTTCGCCGCCAGGGGGAACCATGGGCAAGACGTTCTCTCCTCGATCTATCACCACATCCAGCATAGCAGGACCTGGGTGATTTAGGACCTCAGCTAAAACATCTTTCAGCTGTGCAGGGTCTGAAACTCTGCGGCCCAGCCAGCCGTAGGCTTCAGCAAGCTTCACGAAATCAGGGGTGCCTCCTTCCAAGTTCACACAGGAGTAGCGGCAGTCGAAGAAGAATTCCTGCCACTGCCTGACCATTCCCAGATAGCTGTTGTTCAGGATCACGACTTTCACGGGAATGTTTTCGCACTTGGCTGTAGCCATCTCCTGGCTGTTCATGAGGATGCTTCCGTCGCCTGCAATATCAACAACGATTTTATCGGGTCTTCCCACCTGGGCGCCGATTGCAGCGGGCAGCCCAAAGCCCATGGTGCCGAGGCCGCCAGAGGAGATTAGGGTCCTGGGCTCTTCGAAAGGATAGTATTGGGCTGTCCACATCTGGTTTTGGCCTACTTCCGTGGCGATTACGGCTTTGTCCCCAACAAGCTCGCTGATCAGCTGGATAACCTGCTGCGGCTTGATTTGCTCACCAAGCTGGTAGGTCATGGGATACTCCTCTTGCCACTTTTTGACCTGCTCCACCCAACTCTGCCGCCTGCCCGCCAATTTCTCAACTTTCGCCTTGTTCACTTCAAGGCCTGCCAGCACTTCAGTCAAGACAAGCTTTACATCTCCAACCACAGGAATATGGCTGGTCAGGTTCTTGCCGATTTCAGCCGGGTCTATGTCGATGTGAATGATTTTGGCATTGGGAGCAAAAGTAGAGATTTTGCCTGTGACCCGGTCGTCGAAGCGGGCACCTACTGCAACAAGCAGATCCGTGCCTGTCACTGCCAGGTTTGCAGCTGCTGTACCGTGCATGCCCAGCATGCCCAAAGAAAGCTCATGGGAGCTGGGGAAGGCACCTAAACCCATCATGGTGGTGGTGACGGGAATCCCGAGGAGCTCTGCAATTCTCCTCACCAGCTCTGAGGCACCTGAGCTGATCACACCACCGCCAAGATAAAGGAGGGGCTTTTCTGCCTTCAAAAGAGCCCTTACTACCTGGGCAATTTGCCTCGGATGGCCGTGGTATGTTGGCTTGTAGCTTGGAATGTCCACTTCTTCAGGATAGGAATAATCCAAGGTGGCAGTCTGCACATCTTTAGGCAGGTCGATGAGGACTGGACCAGGCCTGCC
>FZPS01000027.1_pt504 | contig 10263 bp, 6 predicted proteins | sample 1817821 | NCBI WGS metagenome assembly FZPS01 (sample SAMEA104158645, study PRJEB21678) | metagenome | place: Germany | collected 2015-04-21 | reverse complement strand
CTGTTTTGATACCTCATCAAGCATCTGCGCCCTTATGATACGGATTACACCACAGGTATTGCTTGTGCCTATAACAATAACCGGTATTATCAAATGCTTTAAAAAATCTCCGAAATTGGACAGGCGCAAACCTTCCCTTAGTATATCTTCGGAAAACAGGCCAATAAGCGGATCTCCTGTGTATTTGAACGAGAGAAACATTAAGATTATCGCCAGCAGAAAGTTAGGGGTTGCAACACCGAGAAAACCAATTGTCGTAAATATAAAGTCTCCCGCGGAATATTGATGAAGTGCGCTGTATATACCGATAGGAACTGAAACCAGATACGTAAACAGCATGATAACCAGTGTAACAATGACTGTTAACGGCAGACGGGCCATAATAACACTCCATACGGGCCTGTTATACGAAAAAGAATAACCAAAATCCCCATCTTTAATAATCTTTCCCATCCAGGAGAAGTATTGTATGTACCATGGTTTGTCTAACCCATATTGTTCACGCAGCCTTGCAATATCCTGCGACGTGAATATTTCTCCCTCGGCAGACATTCTTGAAACATAACTTGTTACATAATCACCCGGTGGTAATTGAATAATGAAAAAGACGATAAATGATAACAATAGCACCGTTGGGATAAACATCAATATCCGCTTGTATATAAAATTTCCCATTTTCCGATACCATCCTGTCGTTAATTTGCCGGGGAGGAAGCCGTTTGCCGGCAACCTCCCAACGGACTTAAGTAATAGTTTTATACATGATTTATATCGGCTGCATTTTTATAGTAATAAGCTGGTTATTCCTTTTGCGCAATACACTCTTTATCATTACTCTTCAAAATAGCAGCAATGCAAGTGAGCAATACCATAATCTCTGAACTCGTCACAGAAAATTGCCGATTCGGGGAAATTGCGGATCTTCTTATCTTTTGCAATAAGAAGCGGCAAGTTTTCCATATAACCGATAACCCAGATGTTCTCTTCGTGAAGCTTCAACATTTCCAGAGCAATCCTTTCCCGTTCACTGCTTGTCGTTGCCAGCTTCAGCTGATCGTACAGATCGCAGAGCTTTTTAAGATCTCCTGTCGGTTCAATTCCTTCCTTTCCTCCTGATGCATACCAGTTACCGAAGGCACCGTACCACGCGGCATAGTTCCTCACAGGTACAATCGTATCCGGCCTGAGAATAATACTTACAGTAGATGCCGGCGTAACCGGAGCTATAATAGCCTCATGATCATTACTCGTTGTCATATTGTCAAGTACCGAGCGATCTACTGGTTTATATGTAGTTTTAATACCGACCTTATCATAGTAAGCCATCAGAAGCTCTGCGGAATTATCCGCTTCCGCGGCGGTAAAGGTCTGCAGATTCAAAACAAAGTCAGTTCCGTCAGCAAAATCATAATACCCGTCACTGCCCATCACAAGGCCGCACGACTCAAGCAGCTGCTTCGCCTTTTCAGGGTTATACTCGGTCCACTTATTAGCCCATTCTTTACTGTACCCCATAGCACCCTCGGAAGGAGCGGCCTGCCTTCCTCTTGCAAAGCCATCTGACATAATTTCCGAATACTCGTCACGATCAACCGCTATCGATAAAGCCTGTCTGAAATCGGGATTGTTGAACAACGCTCTCTTTTTCTCATCCTTAACCGTCAGGTTCAGATGCAGCTGAGATATCATATCAGCCCAGGATACTCCCGGCCATTCAATAAGCTCATATCCGCCTCTTTCCATATTCGTAACCAGGACATCGTAATCCGCATATCCTACCGATGAGATATCAACCGAGCCGTCCATTACCTTCAAAAGGCCTTGCTGTGCCTCGGCAATCTTCGTGAAGCAGAGCTCATTAACGTAAGGAAGCTGCTTGCCCTCTTCATCAACCTTCCAGAAATACGGATTCCTTCTCATTACAAAGTATTCTCCGTCGCAGTCGTTGTGATCAACGTTTTCAAATACAACCCACGGGCGTAATGTGGGTCTTCCCGGTACATTCCAGTAATAATAACCGGTTTCCTTGCCCATTGACGCCGCATCGGCGTAACCCATTTCTTTCGCTTTCTTATCAGCTTCTTCTTCACCGATAATATGCGGAAGAATTTCCTTGTGCCAGTGCTCGGGGGCAAAGCACCATTTACCGTTTATAGCCAGGTTTTCAAGAAATGTTGGTTTTGAATACTGAAAAATAACTTTGAATGTATAATCGTCTACTTTTTGAAACTCCGCAATTGACGAGTTTCCTTCAGGATCGGTAACTTTAAAGCAGTCCCACAGACTTTTTCCAAAGGTTTCTTTTACGCACATTTCATTGTAGAAGAAAATAACATCGTCAGCGGTAAAATCCTCGCCGTCGGACCATTTCATGCCTTTTCTCAGGTAAATCGTAAAAACTGTCGCATCCTCGTTCACGTCATATCCTTTTGCAACATTCGGTTCAACCGTACCGTCGGTTTTAAACCTGAACAGCGGTTCTTCGGTGATTTTACCGTAAAACCATTGACTGCCTTTACCCTCGAAAGTAAAATTGAAAGACCCGCCATATTTGCCTATGCTTTCCTTGCGTTCAACCATTACATCTTCAGGAACCGGCAAACGTTCCTCTACAGGCGGTAATTCACCCGAATCAACCAATGCTTTCAGGCTTGGAGCTTCCTTAAACCTGCTCGTCTCTGCGGATGATGTCGCATCACCGGCCGTACCGGTTTGGGTAGTGTCCGCAGCAGCAGTTGGAGTTGTCTTATCCTCTGTACCGCTCGATGCTTTGTCTTCTGAACATCCGGCAAAAATGCTAACCATCATAGTCATCATTACAAGTAATACTATAGCTTTTCGTCTCATGTTAAAACCTCCTTCTATAAATTAATTGGAATATAACAGCCGGATAACCGGCATAATCACTTATTTTAATGCCTCCAAAAAAAACATTATTGCTAAGGCCTGCCCATATGGCATTGTTTTTATTTTAATCTGTCTATAGTGGTTAAGGTTCTCCCTTCCCATACAAGTTCCGTACGAGACCCTTCCGACACAGCCGCTGTCATCAACGCATTCGATTATTGGCTTAACCGCTTTCAGTGCACATTTCTTATATTTTTCATCGGCCAAGCCCATATTGACTGCCCTTAATATCCCGTATGAGATACCGCAGGTAGCACTTGACTCAAGATAAGATGTCGGATCATCAATCAGCGTATGCCACATCCCTCCCGGATCCTGGTACTTTTCCAATGCTTCAAGCTGCCGGTTAAGCGCCTCGATAAGGTATTTTCTCATACCCGGTTCACAATCGACAATACTTAAAAATTCCGGTATTGCCATAGTAACCCAAGCGTTTCCGCGCCCCCACAAAGCTCCGGAAAAATTATGACTGCCGTCAAATGTCCATCCGTGAAACCATAAACCGCTTTTCCGATCGGTAAGGTATTTTATATGTAATAAAAATTGGTATTTTGCTTCTTCAATCCACTTAGCGCAGTTAAAAATCCTGCCCGCTTTGGCGAGAAACAGGACTGCCATAAACAGCGTGTCAACCCACAGCTCGTTATTATTTAATGTATCCGACGTAATGTGCTGGAAGCCCGATTCTTTTGTTTTCGGTAAATGCTCAACCAACCAATGAGCCCATTCGGCACAGATATTGCCATATTTCTTCTCTCCCGAATATTCGTATAATAACGCGAGTGTCAGCATAGGAGCCGATGTATTAATATTCTTGGAAGGAAGCCCGATCTGCAGCTGTCTTTCAAAATAGCGCACCAAAAGATCGATATATTCGCTGTCTTTATACGCCTCAAATAATTTCCAGAACCCGAGCAGACCTACTCCCTGCGGCCATTCCCAAAACCGGTATCTGGTTATATCGTCTCCGCCCAGGTTTCTTGTTTCCATGTTCTTTATAAATATTTCATCGTCCTCATACAGTATCTGCCTTGACTTGGTGATAACTTTGTTTAATACTGACTGTACAAGCTGTGGTTCAATACAATAATTTAATCGGTCATCTGTTTTTTTATTTTGCATCTTGTATACCCTTTCGTTGTAACCGCAAATTTTGATATCTTATCTTATTAGAAAAAACTGCAGCAAAAAATAAGCCCAATTTGTATAAATTGAATAGTTGCTCTTCTGTTCCAATGGGATATATTGGTTGTCAATAACAAAATTGATGCCGCTTGTTATATTTAGTTTAGCAATTCAAGCTAAATATATCTATGCATTAATTGTTTTATCTGCAAATTTATATTGCATTTTTTGCTGTTAAATGCTAATATAACGGAAGAAATTAGACTTGTCTTTACTTTTTATGGGAGCGGGGTGTTTTTGATTTGCTTATTAACAATAAGCTGTTATATGAAAAAGCTCACCTTATACAAATAGGAAAACCTAACGACAGTCTATATTACTTTTTCGATTATGATGAGCGCTATTATGATATTAACATGGAGTTTCAGCATTTTCATAATTTCTATGAAATCCATATACTCCTTGATAACGACGCAAGTCATATTATTGAAGGCAGGCTTTACCGGATTGATTTTTTTGACATTGTATGCCTTAAGCCGTATTCCCTGCACAAATCCGTATATCCTAAAGGTCCTGCAAAAAAAAGGCTTATTATTCAGTTTAATATTCCTGTTCATACGGGTTTACTGCAGAATGAAATAAATGAAGCATTAACAATATTTAACGCCCCATTACCTATTTACCGTTTTGAGCAGCAGCTTCAGGATGTGTTCATTAATATTTTAAACGGAATTTATCAGATATCCAAAACAAAAAGTCCAATCGAAATACTATCGATTCATGGCAGGTTCCTGTGCTTTTTATCCGCAATTTACAATAACAGAAGACAAAACATTTATATGCCCGAATCCCTTAATCCGACAGTATCCAAAATATATTCAATCGCATCATACATACACAGTCATTATGACGAAGAGCTAACACTTGAATCGTTATCACGGAAATTTTATTTAAGCAGCTTTTATTTGTCTCATTTGTTTAAAGATATTACCGGCTTTACTCTGATTCACTATATACAAATGACACGAATCAGAAACGCCCAGCAGCTTCTGTTGTTTACCGATAAAAAAATTACTGATATTGCCGAAGAATGCGGTTTTACAAGTTTTTCACAGTTTAACCGAGTTTTTAATAAATTCTGCGGAACTTCACCAAGTAAGTATAAAAAACAATCAGGCATACTGTATCCTGAAAGCGACACTATCCCGATCACATATACGAGGGATTAGCAGATACTTTTTTCATTCTGAAAGGATTGTAATGGGTGAGATTATGATAATCGACAATGTATTTTTAAAACACCTGTGGGGTTCAAAAGAACCGCCGTATTCAAAAGAATGGAACAAACGTATTAAGCTTTGGATAAGCGAATTACTAAACCATCTCTATACCGAACTCGGCGAGATGGAATTCGAAGGATTTACAACAATGGAGCAGCTTTCTTATGAACAGGCTGTCAACAGGGAATTTTACCCGATGCCCAAGGGAACAAAATGGGGGGCGAAATGGGAATACGGCTGGTTTAAAAACAGCGTTGTGCTCCCTCCTCAGTCGGAAGGAAATCGCATTGTCATTATGCCCTCGACCGGGGGTGACGGAATTGTATTCGTCAACGGAGCGCCCGCAGGTTCAATAGACCATGCCCACAGGGATATAACCGTTACGAAGTCCGGCAGGCCCGGTACTGTCTACGATATTGTTATTGAAAGCTATGCAGGCCATGGACCGCATATTGAAAATATCGGCCCTACCCCTCCCGGGAGGATAGCGGTTCCGGAACCGCCCAAAACTCAGGTATCGATGGGAAGAAGCACATACGGAATATGGGAGGAAGAAGCCTTCCAGTTGTTAATTGATGTAACAACACTGTATAAAATACTAATAAGTATAGACGAAAAATCACTGCGAGCACAGGAAATATCAAAAGCACTGCGGGATTTCACGCTAATGGTTGACTTTGAGCAGGGTTATGATGACAGGGTTAATAGTTTTATAGAAGCAAGGAAAAGGCTGAAACCAGTTCTTGAGTGCGTAAACGGCTCAACCGTTCCTCTTATGCATATCTTTGGACAATCGCACATTGATCTTGCCTGGATGTGGCCGAAAGCCGAAACCGAAAGAAAAGCCGCCCGCACCTTGTCGACACAGACAGCGTTAATTGATGAATATCCCGATTACATATTCTTCATGCCTCAGCCCCCGTTATATATCATGTTGAAAAACCGGTACCCGGATCTTTACCAGCGTGTACTGGAAAGGGTAATGGAAGGCCGGATTATGCCCGAAGGAGCGATGTGGATTGAGGCCGACACGAATATGCCCTCCGGAGAGAGCCTGATAAGACAGTTTATTTACGGCAAAAGATTTTTTAACGAGGAATTTGGTATAGACAGTGTACTTCTCTGGCTTCCCGACACTTTCGGGTTTTCCGCCGCTCTGCCCCAGATTGCGGCAGGCTGCGGCGTAAAATACTTTGCCACTCAGAAGATATTACGCAGTTATTACGACGCAGATCCGTTCCCATACAACATATTTATGTGGGAGGGAATCGATGGAACGCAAATACTGACACATATCTTTAAAAAGAACAATTCGCACATAGATCCCGAAATACTAATCCAGAGATGGGAATCGGACAGAAACCAGCAGGAGGACATATCTGTGTTTATGTTCCCGTTTGGATATGGGGACGGCGGCGGAGGCCCGACAAGATACCATATTGAGTATGCCGCGAGGATGAAGGATCTTGAAGGAGTGCCAAGGGCAAAGATGTGCCATCCGAATAAATTCTTCAGCGAGATTGAAAAAAAGCGCCCGCCTCTGAAAAGATATGTCGGTGAATTGTATTTCCAGGCTCACAGGGGTACATACACGACACAGGCAAAAACAAAGAGAGGCAACAGAAAAAGTGAATTCGCTTTGCGCGAATGCGAGTTCTGGCTGACTGCGGCAAATGCTTTCGGCAACCTGGCTTATCCGTACGAAGAGCTTGAACATTTGTGGAAAACGGTGCTTTTTAACCAGTTCCACGACATTCTTCCCGGAACATCAATAGCAAGGGTGCATAAAGAGGCCGAAGCCGACTATGGAATGGTACTTGACAAAGCCGATGAGTTGACAAAAAAAGCGGTGCAGAGCATTGTAAATGGCAGTGACAAAATAACGACGTTCAATTCTCTTTCATGGGATCGTGAAGAGATTATTGCTTTGCCGGATGGCGTAAATTCGGTGAAATATCCGAACGGTCCTGTTCTGCCGGTTCAAAACATATCTGGTACGGTATTTGCCAAAATAAAGATTCCTTCCTGCGGATGGGTTACTGTCGAAAAGACGGATGAAACCATTGAATATGCGGGGTTTGCGAAAGCTCAAAAGTATCTTCTTGAAAATGAATATATCCGTGTAACATTTAACGAAAAAGGACAGATAACGAGTATTTTTGATAAGGAAACAGGTTTGGAAACCGCAAAGGGTTTATGTAATGACTTTAAAATGTACAGGGACGTTACTTCACATTATGACGCGTGGGATATAGACAGCATGTACGAAAGCCTGCCGATAACCATGAATGAAAACGCAAATATGGAAGTAATGTATGAAGGCGGCTTAATAGCCGGAATAAGAATTGAAAGGAACCTGAATAATTCCCGCATGGCACAGGAAATTACACTGACAAGCAAAAGCCGCAGAGTCGATTTTAACACAACCATCGAATGGAATGAAAACCACAAGCTCCTTAAAGTAAATTTCCCAACAAACATATACTGCGATGAGGCACTGCACGAAATACAATTCGGGCACGTAAAAAGACCGACCCATAAATCCCGCCGGTATGATGCGGACAGATATGAAGTATGCAATCATAAATGGACTGCGGTTACTGAAGCAACAAGAGGGTTTGCATTGTTAAACGACTGTAAATACGGTGTTAGCACGGACGGCGGTTCAATAAACCTGACGCTGCTTAAATCCCCGCTTGTTCCGGATATGACTGCGGACAGAGGAATCCACAGTTTCACTTATTCAATATACTTGTGGAACGGGGCTTTTTCCGAAAGCGATATGATAAAGCAGGCTTATCAACTAAATTCGCCTGTGCATACAGTTATCGGAGAATCCGGGCAAATGTCCGTTTTTTCTGTGGACAAAAATAACATCATAATTGAAACTGTTAAACCGGCAGAGGATCACTCGGGAGACATCATACTAAGGATCTATGAAAGCATGAAAACAACAACCTCTTGCAATCTTTACACAGCATTTCCCGTTTCTTACGCCGCCCAGACCGATATGCTCGAAAATGTGCAAAAAGAGATATCCTGCGATAAAACAACGATACCTCTGTTTTTCAGACCATTTGAAATAAAAACAATAAGAATAAAATTCGAAGCATAAGGGCGAAAAATTATTATTTCGCCCTTATACTTATTCTACGCTCAAAATTCGTATAATCCGTCATAAATACCGTATATCCAAGCCTTTCCGGACCTCCCGAATACCCGCCCTGTATGAATTCATGCGCACAAAAGCCGCCGGATATTGTTAAACTGGTACTGTTTTTTACGTACCTTAATTCACCGTTTTTCAGAATCATCCAATTTCCGTCATTTGTTTCGAGGACAAAATTATCGGAGTATATTTTCCCGCCTGCAGGCAGACTGATTTCCACACGAACAGGAATTCTGTCTATACCCGAGGTCTTAATTATGATGTCTATCCCGGCATCAACATCAATCACTTCCACGGCAAATTCGGTATTACTGTTCACAAGCAATTCCCTGCTGCTGTTGTCCATCTCCCACCAGTCCTTTGTTCCCGGCGGTTCGGTAAAAGGCAGATAATACCACCCGTCAGCCTTGAATTTCAATATGTACCCATTTGATGAACGTTCAATTTTTTCCGCCTTGAAATGCCTGTGCTGAAAGTAGTTCACAACTATCCTCATACCAAGACGTACAGAGCCATTTTGAAAGAACAGGAAGTTTTCATCGTTATTAAGAAGCGAATACGTTATATCTCCTTTTTTTACCCTGGCCAAGCCGGAATATGGGAAATATTTATTGTATTCATACGGCAGAGCGCTTTCCCCTAATTCAATATCCGCCATCCACTCATAAACCATAAGTATGTACAGGCAATCTACGGAATAGTCATGCCTTTCAACCGCGTCCCTAATAATCTTGTGCGCCGCGGAACTGAAAACCCCGGCGTTGTTTTTACTTTTATGTGCCATAAAAAGATACTGGTAGAAATATTTTACCGCATATTCACGCCTGCCCCTGTCCTGTCTTAAAGAGTTTTCGGTAAAGATTGTCCCGTCAGCATCTATCATCATTAACATAAATTCTAAGTTTTTATCTACATATTCCAAAAACTCAGAATTGTTCAATTCTTCATAAAGCATTATCATAGCGGCATTTACAACCGCGTTGTAATTACCCGACGAACGCTCGGAATACTCACCGTTTTCCATCGAATCAACAGGTTCGACAAAATATTCATTGATCCTGTTAAGACAGCGCTGCTTAACGGAATCGTCACTAACAATATTGGAACAGGCAGCAAGAGCGGCGGCAATCGCCCAGCGGTGGTTAGGAGTATGGAAGCCTCCTGAAACAAGGGCATTTACGGCTGAACAAATAATTCCGCAGATCTTGTCTTCTATAAGTTTAAAGCTTCCATTAACATCATATTTTTTTATTAATTTATATGTATAGCTCATCCTTTTAATAATAAACGCAGTATCGGGAGCGCTTTTGAAATTACAGCTTGCCAGATCAAAACTGCCATCATCACGCTGAAACTTTGTAATAAAATCCAAAGCAAGGGATATCCTTTTATAAACCAAAGCGTTTTGATAGTATCTGCTTTTAGGATTGAAATATGCCGAAACGGCGGTCGTACACAAATAAACGGTTGGCTTTACATCCAGAAAATCGTTAATTAATGAGCCATAATCCGGCCTTTTATTATCGATAACTTGATTGTTTAAAAAACATTCAACCTTTTTGTCCGCACACTGTACAATAAAATCATAATAACGTTTCATAAATACCTCTCCTGCTAAAATTCCCCATGCTTTTCCAACACTCTTAATTGAAATAATAACCATAATATAATCCAAAGTCAATTCCACCGGACACAATCATCAAACCAGAACAAAAACCGATCTTCACATTTTTGAACTATTGTGCAGCAAAGGAAAAAAGAAGGAAAGCTAAGTTTTATCGG